>Ga0065711_1028861_pt1 | contig 38829 bp, 23 predicted proteins | sample Hoacrofraction12_FD_59098 | JGI IMG/M metagenome (GOLD analysis project Ga0065711, IMG submission 59098) | Hoatzin crop microbial communities from Cojedes, Venezuela - Epithelial fraction 12 v2 (version 2) | ecosystem: Host-associated > Birds > Digestive system > Esophagus > Crop | place...
CACCACGTTCCATATTCATTAGTTTATTTGACACAAGATAGCACACTCAGTCTAAAATCCAATTAAGAAAATGCCAGAAGAAAAATCCCACCTCTACAACTGTACCATCACAACTGGCACAGCAAAAATGCCCAAGATGAAACAGATCTCTGAAAAAGAACTGATCTTCATGATTACGAAGGGCTTCTTGAGATGGAAGGTGACCATGCTGACAGAGTAATGCTAGGGAAGGAAAGCAGATGCTCATGTCATATCTATTCTGCAACAGGGACACACAGCCTGCAAGGCTATTCTTCTACAAGGGCTAAATTCAGTAACAGCAATAATACACAAAACACAGACAGAGCCTGCTCCAGAGTACTAAATCAAACTAAAAAATAAAATCAGAACACACTCCTTCACTTTAGTTGGAAAGTCTTTCAGGGAAAGAAGTGGTGAAATAATATTTTCAAAGCCAGATCTAATGTGAAACAGAATCTGACAGATCTGATATGATACATCAAGGCAAAGCAGAAACTGAATGCAGTTTCTTTGAAAAGTGATGAAAATCTATAGTAGTTTTTAGTACTGGTGGTGTGATCCTCAAAGGTATCACCACCAGCTACTGAGCAATTTTGATCTTATTCCACTCCCTAGTCCCAGCTCTCAGATATGCAATTTTTGCAACAGAGGAAAGAGCTGAGGAGACGAGATGAGCATTGAATCATCAATACTTTGCACTCCAGCGCTCTGACACAGTCTGAGATCCTGTCCTCAGCAGCAAAAGTCAGTGGGGGTTCAGGTTGCTCTGCCTGAAGCTGTGCTTCCTGCGGTCCTCCTCAACAAATGACTCCTCCTGGTCAGAGGCTGTAAAACTGCTGCCCAGTACAGCCCTAGATTCATTCTCTCTTTAATTGCCTCCCCTTCCCTAAGTTCAGCCTTTGCTGGATCTCAAACTTTAGGGACTGTAAACAGACTCATGGTACTACGCTCTCTGCTCTGGCTGTAGGCTACTCTGTGCACACAGGGGTTGGTTTTGTGACCATCAGGCAGCTTCATACTAGTAGGGCAACCTAAAGAGACCTCAACATAACTGAATCAGGCTTCTTGCTACTGGCCTTCAGCAGAAGTAGATTTACTCAGTCATTTGTCTCTCAGCTCCCCAGAGCAGGACATTAGCCACCATACATGTTCCTACAGAACTTTCTGCAACTTGTCATGCAAACTGGGACAGACTGTACAGAACTTTCTGCGACTTGTCATGCAAACTGTGGGTTTCAGTTGGCAGGACATGAATGAGAGATCACAGTACCAAAATGGGAGGAAACTGCTATTTAGCATGATACAGACCAATCAGATTAACTCTGAGAAGTTTGCTATCACATTTGATACATTCAAATGTCACAGCGGATCATATGAGAGGATAATTCCAGCAGCCTCATCTATAGTCTTGACATGCCTTTCTGTTATGGCTTTCCCTATTCCTGCTCACATCCTCCAAGGTGTGGCATATGGTATCTATGAACGGTAAAACTGATAAAGTTAAGACATTTTCAAAAAGCAACAACATGGAATGTTCTTACAGCCTTTGTAATTGCAGGGAACCATAACGTGGAAGATTTGAATTTAGATCTTGGGAAAGGGTATCTTGCCTCTACCTGAGATAATGTCTCTTAATCTTTGAAAAGAACAACATGAATAATATTCTACTTTACAACGAAAATAAAGGCACAGCACAGCACTGCTCTTTTTTTAAAAAACCTATCCATCGGCAGTACTGCAAGTAGTATGAATACTGTTGGTTAATAATTTATTGAGCTTTCAGAAATAAGTCTGAAAATCTCCTGCTAATAACCTTCTGATCTCAAGTTTTCGGTAAGAGAGACATTGTACCAACTACACTGCTGTTTGCCACCATAATTCAAAGAGATTTAGTAGCTGTGCTCACTTGAAGAAAACTCTAGTTTCAATCTGAAACTCGCAGCAAATCAATATAATCTGCATTACAATACATGGTCTGATTCAAGTGACAGGATACTTTTTAATGATCTCCCACTGTGTATCACTTTTATGTTTTATTGTTGAAATGTTATTTCGGTACCAGTAATTTCACCTGGAAAAAAAAGACTGCTTTTTTTCTGCCAGTGTCAGCTGCTTTATTTCCATGTTGCCTAAGTTATGTAACATTTTCAGTCAGCTCCACCTTCACCACAGAGATAAAGGCAAAGATTTATGTTAAATTATGCTATTAACTTCACAAAGTACGCATTAAAAAAAACAACACAAAAAACCGACAAAAAAACTTACACAAAACAACCCACAGGAAATATTCACCTAGATGACAATGTTTCTACCATGTTTCTACCGTTTCTACCTACATACTTCTCTCTCTCCCTTGGAGACAACAGAGAAAAGGAAAGACCACTGACTAAGCAGCATCCACTTCTACTTCTTTCAGCAAGGTAGCAATCCTCTTCCAGACAATTTTATTGTATGATACTAACGTCTGATATTATTCTTTGAAGCCTTATCAGAAGTGCTCTCTGACTATATAATATTTCTAATCTATCTTCACAGGAGAGGAAAAAAATAAAAATTAGAGGAGTGAGATAAACACAACAATGTAGTAAATTGTACATATTTCATGATTTTTTAAATTTTATGTATTTTCTCAGGTTACTGTAACACATTATCTTTTTACATTTTAAGAGAAAAATATATTCAGCATAGTGGCTGGAAGTCACTAGTAATTAGGACATCAGGGTTTTGCCTGCACTTTAATTTATACGTTTCAAACTTTAAGAAATTTGGGCGAAAATTATTTATTTCTCTCAGAGAAGAAGAAACAGCCATACACGGCAGTAAATGACATGGCCAGGGTCACATATGATGCCCATGGTACGGCTTGACCTAGAGTGCAAGTCTCTTGAGTCTCAGTTCTAGCCTACAGTACAGATGTTAAGAATATTGATGAAAGACAAATCAGAAAAAAAGTTTTTAATGTCTTTAAGGAGAAGAAAGTAATAGTGCCTGTAGCTCCTTGACTGTATCATGATACAGCCCTGCAATCTTTCTCCTTACAAATAATGCATCTATAATATGATGGAGTGTTATAATATGCAGAGAAAAAGAAAAGAGTAGTAAGAATACAGAGAAGAAACTGCAAATACTTATGAGGTTGACAAATAAACTGAAAGAACATTTTATATACCTCAAACTGGGACATTCACAAATCCAGACGCAGCTATCAGAGGTGTAATCTCTAAGAACAAATCCTTCTGCGTAAGACTTCATTAGATGCAGTGTGACTGGAATCAGGACTAAATGCCTCCACCTACACTAGCATCTAGTGAAGACTAATAGGAGCAGATTTGCTGAGCAAAACAGTTAGTGCTCAGGACCTGATGTGCACACATTTGAGAAGGTTTTACTTTGAACTACCCCTAATCCTGTCCCAAGGCCTGAGCTTGCTTTTGTAACAAGAGCAGGTGAACTTTGTTCCTTGCAATATTGGTTTAGATTGATCCAAATGAGATCCAGTTTGAATCCTCATTATGAACCATAACCCTGAAGTTGGGAATGAACAGGAGATTCATTTCAAAAGCATACTCCTGATGCAAACTTAAACACTACTACAAAGGCATTCAATATATCTTGTTGAAAAAATGAGTACACAGGCTGAGTACACTGACTAGTTCTGACAAAGGATGCTTAATAAGGAATAAGAAGATCAAATTAGACAAAGGTTAGATAGATATCAGGATATAATAGACCTTAGAAGGCAGAAACATTAGGCTACGGTATAGCTGCAGGTAGATGTTTTCCCTCCATTGACTGTCAGCTCCTTGATAATGCAGCATTTTACATAACATGACAAAAAAATGAAGCAATTTCTGGTAATGAAAACGAAAAAAATTTGGAACCCCTTGAAAGACTGGTAAATCCTTGTCTCCAATAAAATCCTAGATTCACCTGCAACCATCATAACTCACTTGGGGATTGCCTGTGACAGAATAACTATGTTGCTAGAGTTAAATTAGAGTGGCGGACTTGCTACCAAATAACATCTTTCATTTCATGAATATCTAAAAGATTTTAAAGAAATCATTTTGGAATCCAAGAACGAAACCTCTACAGCGTCCTGTGGGAAAACAGCATGAGTAGTCTGCGATCTTGATTTTTTCAATGACCATGCTTATTTTAGTCCTATTTTCCAGGTGGCTGATCAGAAAGATATACAGATCAGCAAAGCACTCATCTCTGAATTTCTCCTTTTCTGCCTTTCAGGAGTAAATCATGTTTCCATTTTAGTTTCCACAAGGGTGCTAATGGAAATCCATTTTGGGCTAAACAAATGATTAAGGCTAATGGATTGCTAATGTATATTACGAGCAAAATTTTACGAAAGTCAAACTCTCAAATTCGTATATCCACAAACAGGTGGAAGCAGATGTGTAGAGAACATTAATGGTAGAGATTGATTTCTGTGTATGAATCTAAGTGAAGTTATTGCCTTTATATATGGGGAAGAAAAGGCACTGACAGCTATGAAAACAGTCAAACAGGGCACAGCAAAAATTCAGCTTTATTATACATTTCTAATGGTGTACTGCTGTGGAGTGGCTTCTGTTTCTAAATCTGCATTTATCTACTTTCAGTGTAACGCTGACAAAAAAACTAGTTATATCCTGTTGTAAGTATTAGAAAACTGAGAAGATCTCAGATGTCTGCATGGAGCTACAGAGATATTGTGCTGATTTGTCTTGGAAACCAGAATATATGGTTCCTATTTGCTTCACTTCAGTAGGATGACAGATAAAGAACCTGTAGGGATTCAAGCACAGTATTCTGCAGAGAAAACATGAATTCACAGACAGCTCTGGGAGGTTTCAATTTAACCAGCTCTGATTGGTAGTTAAAAGTTCTGTTTAAATCACTGCTGAAAAAGAGGGCCAAAAATTAAAAGGGACATTTACAGAAAGGCCATAGACAGTATCTATCACACTAGCTTTTAAAAGATACCTGTTGCTCTGTCATTGAAGAATTATATTTATTGCAAAATCATCTCTCTGCATTAAGTATGAAGATGTTTTACTCTCATCACTTGCCCATTTTGAAGCAGTAATGAACCAAGAAACATAATTGAGACCCTGCGTTAATAACACTGATGGAATAATTGAACAAAAAACCTAACGTACTTTATAAACAAGCTTTACGCCAAAACTGGAAAAAAATAATGAGCATTTCTGCACCATTTTTTCCTGACAGGAAGTTAGCAGGCACAGTTATTGACTACACAGAAGCCCTTCAACACTTTTGTTGTATGCTTAATACTTTATGACCATTTAGTCAGCTCCTACTGAAACACCAACTGGAAACCCATTTTTATTTAATGTAACACAATTCTCAGTGAAAAGTCCACACAGTAAAGTTTGCAATCCAGCAAAGGTGTGTTAGAACTTTTTCATCTGGTTCAACAGCATGTCTTAAAATATATACATCACAAACTGTGAAGACTGTGTGTTCTTTCGCATATGCATGCAATATCCTTTGAACCATTCCACGTTTAACACTTCTTAAGTTGATCTCTCACTTCAGTACTGTGTTTAGACAATATGATGAGAGACACTAAAGAGATGAGCTTTCTATTATTTTATTGTTTGTGTCATAGTTTTTTGGTATTAAGGTGTAGGGGGGTTATGTGTAATTTATTGAGTTCTCAAAAAAATCTATTCCAAGCAATTGCTTCAAATACGTGAAAAGGAAATGAAGTCTTAATCAACAACATTGCTGTTTTAGTGTTCTCTATATGGATCAAGGATTTGACCCTTTTTCAAGTCCTTGGTGGTATAAAATCACTCTGCAAATGCAGTGGGGTACTATCTCTTAACAGAAGAACCACTCTTTTTGGGAATGAGAAGCAACTTACTGTATTTGTCAAACCCACTTTTCTTGTCTTCATAAGGTGAGAAGTTTCACTGTCTTATTTTCCTACTGCAAATGCCTTCATATCCCGTTTTTTATTTAACGTCTCATTCTGGTTGTAGTATTTCCCGAAAATGACATTTAGTCCCTCTCATGCTTAGAGCAATGCACAAATACTAGCTAGGGTTTATCCAGAATAGATGTAAATTTCTGGAATGTGAGCTAGAAAGGCATGCCTTTGTTTACTTAGGTACAACTGTTCTAAGTATACGTCACATAACCTCTTCACTGCAATAGTCAATTCAAATATGTTGCCCAGTTCCTGGACATATCCTGCATTTACTTCCATTTTATGTTTTTTAATAACTATTAGAGGATAACCTCTCCTTCCATTTGGGAAAAATTCTTTTGCCAAGTTACACAAATTGTTATGAAATTTTTATTAAACTCCTTGCATAATATACATGTTATCTCATTAGCTCATTTTAGCACTGAATAATATATCAGTTTAAAGTGTTTGCTGCTACTTCTCTTACCACAGAGCAGCATTTTCTTATAGAATCATAGAATCATAAAATCACTAAGGTTGGAAAAGACCTGATACTCAATATCAGTAATAAGGTACAGGCTTCATCCCAGCTGTGTCTTCTATAATAGTTGTCAGCTCTTTGGACGTATAATCCTATGCTTTCTTCAGAAGTCCATATTTGCTCCAGAGAAATCCTCTTCTTACAGATCGCTTTACCTCCTGACCTAGAGTCTGCCTCAGTAGTGCCCATCTCACCTTCTTGCTGAGGTTTGTGCCATAATTCCCACAGCAGCATTAAGCTCAGGAATTGCCAAACATGATTTTATGTGGCTCAAGAATTTCACCCGACTCCCTGATCTAGTGGTCTAATCAGCAATTTGTTGGTTGTCTACCATTTTTGAGACAATGTTTCATCACAGGATAAAATTATTTTACATTATTCGTCCTGCAATTTGACATAAATGCTAAAGCAAATCATTTAGTTTTCAAATGCAGCACTAATTACAGAGAAGGAGAGCTGTGGAAGAGGACAAACCTTTCTATGACTACTGGCAGCTTCTTTAGATTAAAAGATTGTAAAATGTAATACTTTTCTTTCAACAGAAAATACCTAACAACCTTCCTAAAAGCAGAAGATAGTGTTTCTAGACACAGGGCACATGGTCTTTTGGATAGGGTGGATCAACTGCAGCCTATTAAAGAAAAGCTTGTCTCAGGTTAATTGAACCTTTCTGTTCAGTTTTATGTCATGTAAGGAGATGAAGTCTTGGGAGTTCGGGTTTTTTCCTTTCTCTGTAGGTAATGTTTTTATTGTCAAATTCTGAAACATTTGAAAGGATCGGAGATCTATGAAGTGAAAGGAACATCAACTTTAAAATTGAAGAAGAGAATGGAAATTTTCATCTTCCACTGGAATCATATGATGCCTTGTTTTTATTTTAGTTAGATTCCTGAGATTCATGATTGATGTGACAGAAATACAAGAAAATGAAAAAAAAAAAAAACCAAAAAGAAAAGCTGTCGACTTCTTCATAGATTCTATTGTAGATATTTTGGAGCGAAGATAGAGAAAACAGCAGAGATGAAACTGAATAAAGGGTCTTAAAGAAGTACACTTTGGCATGATCGACCATCTATTTCTCACAGGAGCCACTTAGTTCCTTCCCTCGCCATCTTGTGCATATGATAATTTGCACCTCTGCCAACCTGGAGACTAAGAACCCAACTTCAACCTTACAGAACAGTGTTTCCAACTGCTGCTGTTTAGGTCATCTATATCTTACACTCGATTTTCTGCTGGCGGCGAAATCAAGTCATGCATAGAATCACTACATAGCCTATGAGTCATCCAGGTCCTACCTGAAATAGAGTAAGGGCAAAACTCATTTCAGCTAAATGATAGGAATTTTGGTAAGGAAATGAAGATCAGAATGGACATTAGTGGTAAATCTATGTGACTCATTAATTGTAATAGTTCCACTTCTACGCATTACTAGTGGAAGATCAAGCCCATACCATCTAACGTCTCTCCCGTTTCATAAATCACTTTAAAAATTGATTAAAAACCCCACTGATGCTGCATCAGAATGTTCACAAATTTCTCAGGTGCTGAAACCTGAAGATAGGGTTCTGTGTGCTGCTCAGCAACATTGCGCAGGTTTTTATGTCTAAAGTTCACTCTTCTGCAACACCTCCCCACTCACAGCTTGGGAGTTCACTGACAAGCTTGTGAAAATACACCAATAAATAAAGCAGCCTTGTCAAATGGTCCCATGCCTCAATATTCCATATGTAGAACTGAACTGTCACCTTCCTGAACCAGGAGTTGAAAACCATTCTAGGTACATTGCACAAAATGAAACTGCTGTTCCCCTGTCAAATTGAATGATGATACCATCACGTTTTCGTCTTTTTTCTTTTTCAGTCGTTTTCTTTCCCTCAGTAGTGTTTACAACTTCTTCCAGTCTTGTACAATATAAAACATAGTTACAAACTGTATGCCTCTTCAAGAGCATTAACAATAGCATTGGCAGAGATCCTGTGCTCTCCTCAGGTTCCAGGTGGCACAGGAGAAGAGAAGGACTGCTCAAATCTGTACTGGCTCTTCAACTGGCAGGTTGCATGTACCTCTGTGGGACCACTCTGTCATACTCCCACAAAAATATCGAGGTTTCAAATTCTTTCCACATTCAGCACTGGAACTAAAACAAAATCTTAAAACAAACTCAGGCAACAATACTGAACACAAATAGTCTTCAGATCTGAACACTTTCTTGAAACCTGGGAGACCAAGTTTTACTTTAAACTTAGCAGAGACACTAACCTGAGTTTCATCTCCTATGGGTGTGTTTCAGCACCAGCTAACCCAGGAAGACATATCTGGGTAAGAAAGTGTGGGTGTTTATACATGGCTCACCTGCCGGATTTCACCCATACTGGCATTCTGATGAAGCACTATCTTGTCGGAAAAACCATTCTGACAGAAAATGTCTGTGCAGATTTATTGTTGGTACTCCCAAACCACAACTTCTTGCCTAGTCAGTGCTGTTGGGTACATTGCAGAAAATTCACAACTGGCTTGGATGACACTGTATCCTAGACCTTTCTGTCACTAGAGCTAAAATGTCCCACAGGATCTGGACCACTAAATTAAACTCAAAGTGATAAAGTGCCATAAGAACCCACTGGCAACCAATCTAACTTTAAATAAACTGAGACACATAGCTGCCAATCTGGATGATGTTCATTCAGAGAGCCTGGTTTATCAAAAAAAATCCATTTTGCAAATCCCTCTCTTTTTCATTCCTAGCCTAATACCCATACAAGGGACTAACTCTTTTTACAATGTCTTAATCACTATTTTTTCACCAGTGCAGCAAACTGCATTGTTAGTTTTGAAGATGACCATGAGACCCATTAATACCATTCATGGCAGTTTCAAAATGCCTTCCAAATGTGACTGGAAGCAAAATTCTTTCTCTTTTTTAACCAATCCATACTGTATGTCCTTTCCCTCATGACTCTTGAGGTATTTGAAGAGGCTGATTACAATTTTTTTGTTATTTACCGGGGATTGGGTTTAATCCCACTATTCCATGAACAGGTTCAGGTTTCTTTGTCTCGGGTTTTTAGGAAGTTCATAAAAATGCCAAGATGTGCTGATGAGAACTGTACACCAGAAGGAAATGATGACTTGATACAATTAGCTTCTTGGCAACCCTGGGCAAGTCACAGGCTTGTACGTCATGATCAGGGAGAAACATATCTGATGTATGGCTGGAGTTCAGCAGCATGCAGTCATTTTCAAAATCAGTAGGCCTGGAAAGGCAGGGATGAATCAGAGAAAGAATAAAATAGTGCTTGGTAGTGCTTAAAGTAAAATGAGAATAAACACAAAAAGCTTTGTATAAGGAAGTCCACAAGTCTGGGCATAACACAGAAATGGAAACAGAATCACCACAATGAATCTCTGTGCATGGCTCAGGGAAGAAAAGCTCTCCAAACTTCAGCTGAAAAAAACGTACTGACTGCATTGAGATGCTGAATCTCAACCCTGTGTGAACTGACTGACCCTCCCCAACTACTTCCTCCACTCCTTCCTCCTCTCCTCTCTAGGAGGAGGGAAGGAATGAAGGAAATCAGGGTGGAGGCAGGAAGGAGTACAAACAGGAGGAAGGAATCTCAATACATGCACCCAGCTTACATGACAGTGACCGTTCGTCATGCTTAATGACAGCCTTTCTCCCCACCACACCAGTCATTCTCACTCCATCACTCTCTATGTGTGCAGCTCTACCTACAGACCTTCAGAGTTTTCCTGTGGTCCCCTGCAGCCCTGGACGGCCACCCCTCCCCAGGATAGCTCTGGCCCCAGCCCTCTTCAGGTGGTGTGCAATGCCCTGATGCTCTCCAGGCCACCAGTATTTCCTGGTGGCTGTACTTGCCCCATGGCACCAATTATTTTATTACAAAGTGCACTGCAGAGGATGCTGTCTACACCTGGAGGTTGAGATATGGAAGATTTTACATCTAAGAGAAGTTTTCTCCCTCTGTGAAAAAATACTCCTTAGTAAAATCATAGAATCATAGAATTATTTAGGCTGGAAAAGACCTTTAAGATCATCGAGTCCAACTGTAAATCTAACACTGCCAAGCCCACCACTAAACCATGGCCCTAAGCACCACATCTACACGTCTTTTAAACACCTAAACGGATTGTGACTCAACCACTTCCCTGGGCAGCTTGTTCAAATGCTTGATAACCCTTTTGATGAAGAAGTTTTTCCTAATATCCAATCTAAACTTCCCCTGGTGCAACCAGAAGCTGTTTCCTCTTGTCCTATTGCTTGTTACTCAGGAAATAGACCAACCCCCAGCTCGCTACAACCTCCTTTCAGGTAGTTGTAGAGAGCAATGAGGCCTCCCCTGAGCCTCTTTTTCTCCAGACTAAACAACCCCAGCTCCCTCAGCTGCCCCTCATAAGACTTGCTCTCTAGCCCCTTCACGAGCACAAAACTTCATAGCTGAAGAATTCAGAGATGGTTTTGAAGATTATATATATGCTACAAACAAGAGTATTTTGAAACTAGGCACCGCCCGAGGACTTTGATGTGATCTTCCTGTACATGTTATTTTTTGTTGCATTTCTTAATAGGGAATCCCCAAACAGCAGTTCTCAACACTGATTGATTTAAGTGATATTGGAAATACAACTCTATCTCTTTTATTGGAGTTGCTTAAAAAACAAAAGCGGATTAACAGAGCAGGGAGATGGGGAACAGAGTAAGATTTTATCCATGTAGCTGACAGAAGAATCAGTATGGGAATAAACAACAGATTAGCAAAATGTTAGTTGCTAGGATGAATGGCTTTCCACATACTTGCTGCTGATGCGTGTTCTACTGAGACGCATTTTGAAACGTTGCTTACATTGACACGGTAGGCTTTATACTGAACACAGAACGATTTTCTTTGTTTGCCTTACAAACAGCAACAGTATTCATTTCTAAAAGTTGCTGTATGCAAGATTATGGAGATTTCTGAGCAATACATTTGATAAACAATGCACTGAAAGTGATGTACAAGGGCTTTCATGGGTAACACAGCTATGGTGAAATGTGTATCATCTGATTTCAAACCTCTATAAATAATTTGGCTATACCTAAACTAAAAACTCTATGCTGTCTGTGGTGAGTTGAAACAAATAGGTCTATCCTGTAGACAATTCATCTCAACCTAAGACAGATGTTTGAATTGGACAGACGCTCCCAGAGACTCATTTTTTCCTCCTCCATTGCAGCTGTGAGTAGTTTTATTATGATGGGTCATCTTTAAATACATAGCCCCATTTCACATCGTAGTTCCAAGGGAAAGGGAAATTTTGGCTTTTCTCAGTCCTCTCTCCACAAAAATCTTTGTAACATGGCTCTTCAGAATGTGGACATCATCTTGAAGGACATGAAATCATCTACCCAACTGTTCCTATTAAATATAGACTTAGAAGTCTGATGATTAAAATGACATTTTTTTTACCTCTTTCACTTCCAATCCTAGCAATTTTCAGTTTAAGGGGAGAAAAAAAGCTGAGTAAAGGAGGAACTGCCTTCTTTTATCTCTTTTCTTTATATTTTACTTGCATATACAATTGTGATACATATTTTAAAAGAGTGCAAGTCTGAAAAGCTTTAGACTGCAAGGGCCTGTCTTATCAGTGCAACAGTTTCAATAAAAGGTAAAGCAGTGCAACCTGTACATAGATTTGATGGTTCTGGAAAAGCCAATTCAAGGGCTGAGAAGAGAAAGTTATTCATCGCTACCAAGCCAGTGCCAATTAGTGCCACTAGTGACAAACTACAAACCGGCTTAGGAACCAATCAGATATTCACAATGTTGCCTTTTAATAAACTCTTCTGAGAATGACTGATAGGAAATGTTTTTATGTTGGTGCATCTAATGGCCCTTTTGTATACAGTAGAACATCAACAAATTAGTCAGCTAACAAAACATCATTACACTACATCATAAAAACAAAATGAAAGACATACATAAAATTTGACAGTGTTGTTATTCCTAATTCATGATGCTGTATCTAACTTTGACATGCATGTTGACATTACAGCAAACTCTTCATTCGCAATACACTCATCTCAAATATCTTAAGATTGCTGCAGCTTAAGAACTCTTCCCTTAATTAAATTCTCTAACTTGAACGCTAGCACTCATATTTAGTTGTTCTTCAAACTCATCCATTCCTCATATGTAAGCAACTTTAAATAAAAGTTGCACATTGAATTAAGGTATTTACAATACATTTATTAAAGTGACCCATCTCTTCTGCCTTACAAAAAGATTTGTTTCGAGATGGAGTTTGTTTTTGCTTTGAGGGACTTGGTAGACGCAAGCTCTTATAACAGAAGAAAAGAATAATACCTTCTTCTCAGTCATCAGAATATGTGCTGCTTTTTAGCTCATTTTTCTTGTCAGACTCAGAATTCATATCACTTTTACTCTTCAGACATAATTTCTCCAGCATCTGGATGTAGCTAATTACATATCAGAGAAGTTAAATGAAATTAGGAAAATGGAAGCTTTAATCTTCTGTTCCCACATTGCTCAGGAACAGTGCTGAGGTCTTCACAATAGTGTGCATTTTCTCCCTTTTTTACTGCAGAAAGAGTTTTTTTAAATTAACTTATATTTGCTGCCATCTCTTAGAACACAGAAACAACAATACTGTGATTTCTGAGGAACTAACATGGCATTTCATTCCTCCCACCCTTGTGTACAACCTGAGGGATGCTTTTCTTCCCTGCCACAGACAGCGAGATAGATTCAGCCTCCAGTTTCACAAGTGCTTCAAACATGGACCCTCCACTTGATGCCTTCCTTCTTCTGTGTATCTCCACAGTACTACTCTCCTCCATTACTGCACAAAATTGCTCCTGCTTTGTCCCTATTCACCTCTGGGATGGAAAAAGACTTATTTAGGTTTATTATGAGCATGACCCCAAAGGCTCAGTGGTCTGCATGTCAGCCATCTCATTCACCAGCTCCAGGACTGAAATTGGGAAGTTGAACAGGAGGAAAACGCTGTTCACAACTACCAGTAACAACAGGCAGAAGAGATATATTGTCGATACCATTCCTGATTCCCAACTTGACATCTTTCCCGTACCAGCACTTGAAAGCTTAACAGCATCAGATTCCTAAAGATTAAAATTGGTTTGTTCCTGTCCCAAGTGTTAAATCATGTCAACATTTTCTCTTATAGAGCTCTATTTTCAGTGAGCCACTATTTAGCTACAAAAATGTTAATGTGGGTCACACAGCCTAAAAATAAAAGTCACAAAATACCTAACAAAAACCTAAATCTTACCTCCCTAATTCCATAAGAGTTTCTGTTCTTCAAAATAACATTTGAAGTCTCCCATAAAGTGGAACAACTGCTTTTTTTATTAGAAGATCATTTTACTATTCTCTCTCTAAAATGGGATGTGGGCATGTGGACTCCACACAGCACCCACATTAAAATAGTGCATGTTGGCTTCAAAGGAGCTATTATGCAGTCTATAAGTTCAATGATCTGCGAAGCAATAAAGAGCTCCTTCTGTAGCCCTCACGGCCTATTGAGTAAATAGTAAGCATTTAAGAAAACTCCATAATTGCATGTTTACACACTGGAGCCATTATCGGCAAGCGAAAAAAAAGTACATGTATTTTTCTAAAAAAATTCCTTAATTACATTTTTTACATGATTACTGCTCCTTTATAGCCACTAAGGACTACCAGCTACTGAATATATAGGCTGAGAAGCTCACAGTTACAGGCTGTATTTATATGCAGTGATGACAAAATAAGATGTCAGATGAACATTTTAGATATTTCAGCCTAATACTTTAAATTAAATCTTTTAAATTAAAAAACAATATAAAAAGGTCATTCTGAAATTCTCTGCCATAAGCGATCAAGAAAGGTAAGATGAACACCTGTATCCACCATTGCAGAATTCAGGTGTGCATCAAATATTGAGGCTTCAGGCCCAAGTTTGGTAAAGAATTAGCTTGATGTTTTTAGCTAAGTAAACAGGGAACCCCAATGGTTGTATCCTTAGACAATGGTTGTATCCTTAGACAATGGTTGTATCCTTAGAGATCTGTGTCTTGAACCCACTTCCCTGTCTGTGAAGTACATTCCCCTGCCCAAAGCAACAGCTCCTCTACTCTAGTTGCACAACAATAAAAACCTTGGCTGCAAAAATAGCCTGTTTAATCCCTTCGTTTTGCAGAAGTTTCAACCTGAATATTTAAGAGACCATATCATATAGATGGAACATGCCCTGAAACTGAATTTGTATTAGCTTGACATAGTGGTTCACAGATAAAACATGCAGTAAAAAAAGAACAACATCTATGGGACCAACCATGCATTTTTCATATGTGAAAGCCATATAGGGCAGATCATCAATTCAAATTTCATTATCATCACTCACATGCCTTCAGAGAAACATTTGCAAAGAATTTGCATCAGACAAAATGCTTCTTCTACATGCTTGTACACTGCATGCTGTAAAAGGGGCAGAATATTCAGAGTGAAGAATAATTTAAAGTAGTATTTCAGTTCCCTCCTTTATATTCTGTATTCTAATTAAACCATATCATTCTTCATATTCTTAAAATAACAACAAAAGTCTGTTTACTCACTGAAGTAAATACTTCAAGTTTTATTGGAACTCAGAAAACTCCTTAAGAAAACATCAGGGAAATGCTGCTGGAAGAACAACCGTGGTTTGGGACCAGGATTTCCTTTAACTTGCAAGCAACACCACACAGAGTGAGGAGAAAACATTTTATTGAAAAAAATTCCCCTCCTTTTCCTCCCAAAAACTGACTGTCAAATTACAGGTCATTTGGCTTTACAATAATTCAGGTACTTTGAGGGATCACAGTATGCTTCTACCTAAACTCCCAGAACTCTACATCTTTTGTAATTGCTTAAGAATTCATTTACAGTCTCAGGTTACAAGCAGTGCATTCAGCCTTCTTCTCCCCTGCGACATGACAGTAGCCTTAATAATTTTGCCATAAGTCTATGCAGACCAATTAATGTAATGACATTCAAATGAACACCTATTTAGGATGGTTTCACATTAATTTAAGACGTTGACTGGCAACATTTGCATGTCAGATGCTGAGAGAGCTAAACTGGACAGTAGTGATGTTTAATGCACAACACAAATGCATGTGTCTACTGTCATATCAGATATTCTGTCATATCTACCACATGCTATTAAGTAGCAGCAACACTGTAACAACCATGGATAATCTGTAATAACCTGACAACAAAGACTGATGGAAAACGTAGAATTCTAGCCAGGACACTGATGCTTAACAACAAAATTATCTGCCATTGAGTAGTACTGTCAGTTGCATATCACTGCTTGATAAATACAGAGGACAAGGAGGAATAAAATGACATTGGTATTAAAATGCAATTTAACAAGGATTTCTGATTAAATTGGTGTCTAGCATGGGTGTAGTAGGTCATATTACCTTGACAGCAATTTTTTTAATACATCATGTATTCTCCAAAGGTCATTTTTATAATGAATGATGATATTCTCTTTCAGTGTATCTTTATTTGCACAGCATTTCCTACCGTTTTTAGATGCCTATACAGATAATGGTAGCACACAAGACCACAAAGATGTCTGTGTGTGTCAGGAGTATTATTTAAGCATTTAACTCTTAGTGAAATCAGTATTGGGTTGGCACCTAAGTACCTTTAAAAACTCTGATTGTCTGTGGGAAAGTTCTTAGTCAACAGGTCCATTCTGTTTGAGTATTCAGCATCATGATCTCTCTAGTGACAAACTGCACGCTGCACCACAGTTCAGCTCCATGAATCCTAGAAAGAAATCTGTCTTTACCCTGTCTTTTGCATCCTCCTACCATTTTCTGTAGTCTCTTTACTATACTCCTCCAGCATGCTCAGGCTACCAATAGCTTCATGCCACTCGGCACCTTTTGTAGGTAAGAATTATCTGCAACCAGCCCATGGCAGTTGCTGGCAGCTAACTGGCCACAAGGCAGGCCACAGCTTTCCATGGGGAAATGTTAAAGAAATACCACTGCAGAACTAGGGTGCAGCTTCATACTACATTTTAGGCACACTAGAGCAGTATGTAATCAACCGAGATGAAAATGAAAACTGCCCGTCAGTCCTACGAAACCTCCTGGGCTAACACAGACAGCACAAACGGGAGCTTTTCATTCCTGAGTCAACAAAACCACTTACTAATTCTGATCTGTCACATGCAAATATGAAAGTACCGAACACGTGATTAACCTGAAGACCTTTTAACATTATTAACAGTCCATGGTGAGAATCAGGCCTGAGTCTCAGGTATGCTGGTAGCCAGTTCAAAAACACCCAACACAACAACAACAACAAAACTGCTTTACTTATAAGACGTGCGCTTATGAGAGGAAAAAAAGATGGTATAAAATGGGACCTTGTTATGTCATTTTTAGAGAATTGCTTTTCAAGTCAGAACTGCACAAAATTCAACGCTTCCGGCACAGTAAGGCTAGAAGTCACGCATAGGAGAAGTTTGATACTTTGATTTATTACAGTTACTTCAGAAGGTGATTTGACTGTCAATAAGGTAGCACTCTTGATCAATTCATGTTATTAAACAATGAGTTCTATGGACCCTCTTCCACCATTGTATGTCTAGATTATTTACATGAAATGAACACTGTGGACACATTTACACACTCAGCAGCTGAAGAATCCTGCTTGTACGTGGCCAACACAGCCTGCTTCCATCACCATGAGCTGGATACAAAGTTCAGTGCAGACTCAAACATACTGTTTGACCAGTGTGCACACACCCACAAACACACCATTGCTCTAGTTTGGCTTCAGGTGTTTATGCTCTTTATACTAAATTGAACTAGAATTCCTGTGGGCTGCTTGTAAGAGACTACGGTCTTTTCAGAAAATTGGCTTTTCACTGTTATTCACCTTAGCAGAGTTGCTTTCCTCTTGAAAAGAAAATTATTCCTCTCACATAAAGAATTATGTTTCCTTTTTCTCTCTAGAACACCAAGCCAAAGGAAACACAGACACAGATTATTTATATAAACTGTAAATATACGAATAGAGAAAGTGACAAAGCAAAACTGAAAAGTAATTTCAAGATATCAAGCCAATCTACCTTGTAGACCTTGTCCTTCTTTCTTATTCTACATAATATATAAAAATTATCGCATGATCACAACAAGTTCCAAAAAGCAAGCTGACATTAAAATAGCCTGGAGTGAAATTATTTTCACAGATGTTAGAAGCAGCTAGTAACTACACAAGTTAAATTAAGTTTAGCTGTATTTTAGATAAACTCATTTGCTTTTCATGCATATCCTTTAGGTGATTCTACAGAGAAGCAAGAAAACACCATCCATCCATCCAAGATTAATTGAAGAAGAATATCCTTCTTAGTGGATTATCCTCACACATTGTCATACAAAGGATGAATTATAAATGGCAACAATTAAAAGTTGAAAGTAAAACATAAAAAACACCTCACTAACCTTAAAACATAAGAGTTTCATTACTGAATACTTTGGTGGATAAGGGAAGAGCATGTCATCTACCCGGACTTGAGCAAAGCATTTGACACTGTCCCACATGACAGCCTTGTCTTTAAATTGGAGAGACATGGATTTCACGGATGGACCACTCATTGGATAACAAATTGGCTGGATGGTCACACTCAAAAATTTGTGGGCAACGGCTCGACATCCAAGTGGAGACCAGTGAAGAGTGGTGTTCCTCAGGGGCCAGTATTAGGACTGGCATTGTTTAACGTCTTTGCTGGCGACATGGACAGTGGGATTGAGTGCACCCTCAGCAAGTTTGCTGATGACATCAAGCTGTGCGGTGTGGTCAACACGTTAGAGGGAAGGGATGCCACCCAGAGGGACCCTGACAGGCTTGAGAGGTGGGCTTGTGTGAACCTCATGAAGTTCACCTAGGCCAAGTGCAAGGTCCTGCACGTGCATCAGGGCAACCCTCAGTATCAGTACAGGCTGGGCAGAGAATGGATTGAGAGCAGCCCTGGCAATAAGGACTTGGGGGTGCTTGTTGATAAGAAGCTCAACATGACCCAGCAATATGCACTTGCATCCCAGAAAGCCAACCATGTCCTGGGTTGCATATAAAGAACTTAAGCCAGCAGGTTGAGGGAGGTGATTCTTCACCTCTACTCCACTCTGCTGAGAACCCACCTGCAGTCCTGCATCCAGCTCTGGAGCCCTCAGCAGAGGAAAGACCTGGACCTGTTGGAGCAAGTCCAGAGGAGGGCCCCAAAAATGATCAGAGGGCTGCAACACCTCTCCTATGAGGAAAGGCTGAGAGAGTTGGTGTTGTTCAGCCTAGAGAAGAGAAGGCTGCAGGGAGACCTTCTAGCAGCCTTCCAATAACTGAAGTGGGCCTACAAGAAAGCTGGAGAGGGACTTTTTACAAGGGCATAGAGTGATAGTACAAGGGGTGATGGCTTTAAACTGAAGGAGGGTAGATTCACATTAGATATAAGGAAGAAATTCTTTACTATGAGGGTTGTAAGACAATACAACAGGTTGCTCAGAGAAGTTGTGGATGCCCCCTCCCTCAGAGTGTTGAAGGCTAGATTGGATAGGGCTTTAAGCAACCTGATCTAGTGGAAGGTGTCCCTGCCCATGGCAGGGGGGTTGAAATTAGATGATCTATAAGGTCTCTCCCAACCCAAACCATTCTATGATTCTATGATACAAAATTCCCTGTGATAGCCATTTACTTTGGAATGTACAAACAAGTTGAGTATGGAAACTAGCATAAGAATATAGTTGCTTTCTGAAACACAGCGCCTCAAAAGGAGACTCTAACGCTGGGAAAACCCCAAACTGCATTTTCACACTCAAACTTTAATATTGGTCAAAATGTATAAATGTACATATTTTAATATATCAACCCCTTTATATCGAGAAGTTATAATTTCATAACTTGTCAGTTACCTTTCTCCTAGACCTTGATCTTAAAATGTCAGTGACAGAATCCACACTTTTCCCTTTTCCTATCTCATCCTATCTATCTGCTCCTAAACTTCATCTTAACCTCTTTATCACCTCCATTAATGAGAAAATAAACCTAAACCAACACAGACACACACATAATCAGTCTTCCATCTTGCTCGAAGTATGCCCTTCTTGGTAATCAACTTTTCTGGCTCATTTGTTCTTAATGCTCCAAATGACTCAAGGTTTGGGGATTTTCTTTTAATTAAGGATAGGTAACTAATGTCCTAACCTGGTCCATTTCTGGTAATTGCTTGGTCTGATGGAAAAGCCATGCCTTCTGAGAAGGTGCTATTATGGGAATGTGATGGGATTGCATGGCACTAGCTATGATACACACTTGAGAAGGGGCGACCAAGCCACCTGCTTTCAAGAGTCATACCAAAACAGTTATCCAGGCAAGACAGAAGACTCAGACCTTACACCTCAGGGAGCTGAAGGAAATAGTTTATAAGATGGGGATAACCCCTATCATCCTTGCCACATCTCTGCTTCTTTGTGGGGTACGAATGGCACCTTGGGACAAGCCAACTTCTTTGTGCAGCTACGCTTTCAGGTGACCAGGTCACACAGAGGGGCCTGGACCAGAGGAAGGTGTCTGAGCAGCTCACAAGCCCCTGCAGGTCACAAGTCACGGGAGTCGCGCACTCCTCTGTCACGGCACTGAAGGGATGCATCATCAAGACAAAAGTGAAACACTCTATCAGTGAAACACTCAGCTGCAGAGCACCTTCCTAAACTACAAGGTTCACATTAGAAGAAAAATCCTTTTCTTTTTGGTCTTGTTCACTGGGAAGCTCTCCAAAAACTGAACAGCTTCCTAACAACACCAGTCACCAGAGTTTGCTGTTCTGCTCAGCCGCCGCTCTCCATTTTATGTTCCTTCCCAGTAACAGTGGGTATGAAATAGACATTAGTTGGAGTTGGTAGACTGTCCTCCCCCCACCCTTTCCCTTAATCTTGTTACAAAACAACGAGGCAATTGATATTACCCTGAACGTAATCCTTTGTTCCAGTGTCTTTTTGCATGTCACCACTAAAAAGAGCAAATCACATCTGTTCTTGCCTGTAGTACATGAAGGCAGAGAACAACAAAAATGTTTCCATTGTAAGCCTGCTCAGAGATGCGATTTTAGTCTTTGTTTTAGTTCAGTGATAGGAATATTACCACAAACAGTGGTACAAGCACAAGAGGCAACAGTCAGACCTGCCCCAGGAAAAAAAAAAAATACAAAAAAACCCCACCAAACCACAACCCCAAATCATACTATCTGGCTTCAGGTAAGAAAAGATGAACTTCTGCTGGAAAGTGTGTTTCAATAACTATCCAGAAAAGACAATGTGGAAGAAAAGTTTTAAAATAATTTGAAAGGACAAGCACAGAAGATGGGAACCTGAAAAACACATGAAAATCAAACATTAGCACATGAATCAGGAAACAAAGGAAGAAAGTATTAAAGAATAAGAAAGATTTAAAATCAGAAACCTTTGCAGTTAATTTAACAGAAGCAAATAAATCAGGTGACACTCCATACAGCTAAACGCTTCCAGAAAACAAACAAGCAAAAAAACCCACAACTAAACCAAACCAAAAAAGAACAGATCAGCAAGTAGTGTTCAGACTGTATCAGCTTCTCGGTTTAGAAATTTCACAAAATGTCTCTGAAATTGTAAACACCTGAGTACAACAGTTATTTTTATGGAACTGTACAGGCCAACCCAAAGGCTCTAAATGTACTAATAAAGACATCACCAGCTTTCTAAGGAAGTCATCTGATCCTTGTTTAAGTTTCCATTCTAAGAAAAACAGTAAATATATCTGCGAAATGTTGATGCCCAGGAGGATGATATGATGGTTTCCCAGGATTGTGCATTGAAGAGACTTCTGAAATTGTCAGAACCCACAGGGCTACAGATTTTAATATAAGTACTATTTGCCTCAGTCATTCACAGACAACCAAGAATTAACTTAAAAGGGTAAAGAAGGATGGGATTCTTTTTTTTCTTTTTCCCCAGCGAGCCTGTCTGTCCCACAAACAAAGATTAGGAAGGCAGGAGGAGGGAGGGAAGGAAGCAAGAGGCTGTGGAAGTAAATCTTTTATAAAGCAGAAAGCTTGAGCTTGGTATAACGTTAATCCAGTTTGTACAGAGAAGTTCTGCATAATTTTGATCACCGCTTTCTTGGCAGATAAGGAACCAATCTGCTAGGAACAAGCTGGCAAAGCTAGCCAGGGGAGCTAATTAAAAATCCCAAAAGCCAAAAAAGGGACACAAACATCCATTCTTGTAGCACAAAAACAAACTGTCAATGTGAAAATACTCAAATGTCAAATTCAAAAGAAAAATATTACAGCCTCGCTGATATCCAGAAGGGTAAGTGTGGGTGGGGAGGACAAAAATATCCTCATAAACTGATCAAAGAGCTTGGGTGGAAAGCCTGACATAGGCAATCCAGCACTGAGCTATCACTAACCAGTCAGATCAGAAATCATGAGGCAGGTTCTGCTTAACCACTGAAAGAAGTACACAATGGATTCATGTCAAAGCTCATTCTGTGCCTTTTGGTTTGTCTTTGATACTGGAGTTTCCCAGCTCCCTATGTGTCCATGGGTATATATGTATGTGTATAGATGTGTATGCATCTGTACTTCTATATGCATGCATTACACTATTGATTACATTCTTTCTTTACAGAGCAAATTGAGTTTCGCCAGCTGCTGCTTTTAGCTACAAATGCTACCATGTATTCCCCTCAAAACCATCAGAGAGAATTCCATTTCACACTATATCATTGATACTGTATCTCCAAAAACCTCATGGCAATATGTATGTCCTGTCTACCACTAGTGGTCGATCTGCACTTACAGTAACACCCTTCTCCTGCTATGAATTATGAAAGCTTTCAATAGTACTGATGAGCACATGGGCCTCATTATGTTTCTTAATCATTAACTTTCTGGAGCCAAGTGAAAAAAATCTGGAAAACAAGATACACAGAAAAATTACATTAAATGAATACTCAGATGGCACACATTATGAAGCAAGGAGATGTACGTGTAAAGAAAATTCAAAAACTTGTTCCTTACTCATTATGATATTCTTTTTAGTTAATTAGTTGCATTATAATCCTTCCAAGGGGCCTCTGGAGTGCTCAAGATAAACCATGCCTGCTACTCAAAACAGGTCAGTAGAAAATAGTGTGCCAGAGCACCGGTGTGTCTTTGAATATAATCATATTTTTGGGAAAAAAATGCATGCGTTCAGAAGGCTGTGGGTCCCACTGAGATCCTGAGAGCACCACACAGTAATCTGGGGGTAAAGCAGCTCCCACTTCCTACTTCTTCAAGGCATTTTCACTAGTAGTATCTTACTGTTGTGAAAAGTGTAGGCTGCTGCTGGATTTTGCCTCAATGTATGAATTTCTGAAGGATTCAAGAATTGCTGTTGTGCTTAGACATGAACAGAAGTGGTGAGCTAGGAGAATCCACAGCTTGCATATTTTCCTCCCTGTTTTTATCGCTAGCAGTGCTTCAGGATTAGTGATTGTATGAGGTAGGAGCTGGTGGTATTCACATTCCAACTGGTCTAATTTCAAAGTATTAATTACAGTGCTGCTTTGGAAATGAAGACTTAAACAGACGATTATAACAGTTCCTATATAAGGAAGAGTATAGTAATAGTGATACTCTTGTAGTGTGTAAGATCCATGTCGGATCTCAGGATTTGGCATAATGCAAACACAGAATATGATAGTGAGTCAAAGAGCATATGGTATGTATGGATGACAGCAGAAGGGTACAGACAGTCAAGACACTTCAGTGAACCAGACAGCTACAACCCTGGTCAGCACAGCAGACTGCAGCCTCAGCCTACCTGCTAGTAAACCAGTAACAGAACAGCCTCGATAGTATTACGGAAAGACATGAAAGAGGCAGACAAATAAAAATTTACCTAGTGAAGTAACTCCTCCTCTGTGCATGTGAGCTGTAAGAGCTTGTGTCAGTTAGTAGAAGCAGGGCAAGAGCAGAAATCTGTTTGCAGCAGGGCAGGACCATCACAGGTCAGGACACAGCCACCATCCATTAGCTTGCGATACTTTATTGCTGAGGAGTGGGCTGGCCTCCAGCTAAAGCATACGCCTTTCTAGGTCACTTGGCTGGAGTTTGCTGTGCCATGCATCTGAAAGTCTCTGCTGAGAACAGCTGACAGCCTAGTAACAGTGCTTCTCCAGCTACTAATTCACCAATTTTTATTTTTTCTTCCACAGACTGACTGTATATCTACTTTATTCTGCACATCTAATGAACACATACTGCATTATAAATAAATTGTACGACATTTAGCTGATGCTCAGTTGGAACGCTGAAATTAAGACAAGAAAGATCCAGTAAAAGGGCCTTCAGCTGCTGGCTCCGGATCGTGCTCTGCAAGGCACAAAGACGGATCCGCCAGAGCTGTGGCACTGCTGTGCTTCAGGCCCTGCAGACCTTCGGCTGCAGCTCCCTGCAGAGATTGTGCTCGGCAAGTTTTCAGGTCAAAAAAAGCAGCGTTCTGCTCTGTGGCCCTCTCGCCCTCAGCAGTGGCAGCAGTCAGCCCCAATTTAGCTCTGAGCACTTACGCTCATTGTAAAAATTGGGTATCTCAAACAGATGTATGAAGGCTGACAACATCAAAGTTGCAGAAAATGCAAGTTACCATAAAATTTTTACCAAACCCTTGCCAGGACTGCCATGTGCTGCAATTAATATTCGGTGTAATTGATGAGAGGCAGCATTTGCAGAACAGCAGCAAAACAGATCCTCAAAAGGAATGGCAAACCCCCTGGGCTAGAAACTCAGCTAGTTTAAATCCATGAGCTCCAGGATTTGATCCCTTATCTAATCTATCTGTCTACAAAGTACCTACCTTTTAAATAGAAACTCATCAACAGACTTGTTCTTTGAATGCTTTCTGATTGTTACCCTAAGGCCCATTCTACACTCACTTCTGTATTTTTAACTTTTTAATTCAATACATCCTGTGCCATCCATTGCCTACCCTTTTATCCCTGCTGAGAGACAAAAAAGCCTGAATTAGTCATAGGCCTTCAGTTAAGAGTAAATTTCTACCCTTTTTATTATCAATGATTCTTGATGAGAACTGCAAAGCTGTAGTTCTTAACTTTCCTCATAAGCTACAAAATGCTTTTTAACTTCTACAAACTACAGTCCCACAATCAGACCTTGTAAACGCCATTGGAACAAATTTCTGATGTTGCAAATTAGCATCATATGCTCTTCCTGCAGTATAATATTTCTTTTACTTTCTTTCATAGTTGAATAAAACGCACAGATTGCAGCCAGAATCTAGTAGTTTGTTAGGTTTTTCCTACTGCCATCACATGGGCACTGGAAAATCACCTTGGGCCAGTATTTTTTCAGGGGAACAACAATTTCATTGATCCCATCCAAAGTAAACCTGTGGTTTAAATTTCAGAAATGTTGTATCCAAAATTTGAAGTACAGTGAAAAGGAGCTGTGGCTACAAACCCCTGTGAAATTAGGTGCTGGTGTATTTCAGGTTACACACTTTAAACTAAGGTATCTGAAAGCAGTGGCCACTTCTGAAAACATGGTCCCTCATCCTCCTAAAATAATTTCATAACACTTATATCTACCAAAAAGAGGGACTGGAAAGCCAAAGGGATAAGGATAAGTGCTTTTTAAATATGCAGGATGTGTTACAGTACATCAGCTGATATCCTAACTTGTTTGCATTTCTGAACCACTTGAGATCCTCAACTGCTCTCAGCTACAAGGGAAGGACCTGTGTTAACCACCTCCACCTGCTCCCCTATCCTGTCCCCCTTTCCCCATGCTAAGGTCCCTCACTCTGCTCTCTCTCTTTATCTCCCCTACATCCCTCCTGCTTCTGCTGTTCTCTTTTCTTTCCTTTCTACCACACCTTACTACCGACCTGTTAGCCTCATCTCTGTGCCTGAGAAGATCATGGAACAGATCCTCCTAGAAGCTATGCTAAGGTGGACAGGGAAGTGATTCGAGACAGCCAGTATGGCCTCAGCAAGGGCAAGTCCTGCGTGACCAACCTAGTGGCCTTCAATGCTGGCATGACTAGATCAGTGGACAAGGGAAGAGTTAGGGATGTGATCTATCTGGACTTTTGTAAAGCCTTTAACACAGTCCCTCATGACATCCTTCTCTCTAAATTGAAGAAATATGGATTTAATGGGTGGACTGTTCGGTAGCTAAGGATTTGGCTGGAAGGACACAGCCAGAAGTCAATGGCTTGATGTCCAAATGGATGCTGGTAACAAGTGGTGTCCCTCAGGGGTCCATATTCGGACCAGTGCTGTTTAACATTTTCATCTATGACTTAGACAGCAGGACTGAGCGCACCTCCAGCAAGTCTGCAGATGACACCAAGCTGAGTGGTGCAGTTGACACACCAGAAGGATGGGATGCCATCCAGAGGGACCTGGACAAGCCGGAGAAGTGGGCCAGTGTGAACCTCAGGAGGTTCAACAAGGCCAAGTGCAAGGTCCTGCACATGGGTCGGGGCAACCCCCAGTATCAACACAGACTGGGGGATGAAGGGATTGAGAGCAGCCCTGCCAAGAAGGACTTGGGGGTACTGGTGGGTGAAAAGCTGGACATGAGCCACCAATGAGCATTCACAGCCCAAAAGGCCAACCATGTCCAGGGCTGCATCAAGAGAAGCGTGGCCAGCAGGGCGAGGGAGGTGATTCTGCCCCACTACTCCGCTGTGGTGAGACCCCACCTGGAGTCCTACGTTCAGCTCTGGAGTCCTCAGCACAGGAAAGACATGGACCTGTTGGAGCAGGTCCAGAGGAGGGCCACAAAGATGCTCACAGGGCTGTAACACCTCTCTTATGAGGAAAGGTTGAGACACTTTGGGCTGTTCACCTGGAGAACAGCAGGCTGCAGCGAGACCTTACAGCAGCCTTTCAAGTACCTGAAGGGGGCCTGTAGGAAAGATGAGGAAAATCTTTTCAGCAGGGCTTGTTGTGACAGGACAAGGAGTAATGGCTTTAAACTAAGGGAGGGTAGATTTAGACTACATACAAGGAAGACATTTTTTACCATGAGGGTGGTGAAACACTGGAACAGATTTCCTAGAGACATAGTGGAGGCCCCATCCCTGGGAACATTCAAGGCCAGGTTGGACAGCACTCTGAGCAACCTGATTTTGTTGCAGATATCCCTGCTCACTGCAGGGAGGTTGGACTAGATGAGCTCTAAAGGTCCCTTCCAACCCAAAGCATTCTATGATTCTACCTGGGAAGTCCTTCAAAGGATGAATGACATTTAATTATTCTGGGAACACTGAGAAGGAGAGCACTGCCCTGAGGGGCTGCCAGAAAACCTGCATCAAACTTAATGCCAGACCTTGTTTTATTCAGCCATTTAACTTACCATTTAATTATACAGTAAATAAAGACTATTTCCATGGGGAGTCAAAGTGCAATCCTGACAATGTTCCTGGCAACCACACATCCCCAGATCAGGGACAATCACATTACAACTAACTTTGTGATTAATGAATTCATGATATTCAGATAGTGACAGCTGCAGTATTGCCTGTGGCCATTGCTCTGTAATTCCATCACTGCTTAAACCCCTGCGTGACTCACAGAAGGGACTGTGACTACAGACGTTGTGCCTGTTGATAAAGCTTTGGACTTGGGATCTTCTTTGCCCAGAACCCAGGCCAATCACTGCAACATTGAGACTCAAGTACTGTTGAGTCACCTACTACACTGCCAGGTTGGTATCCCATGCAACGTCAGGGTTCTTCCAAAAACAGCACCCCAAGCAACCAGGCAACTGCTTCATCACCCAGCCTTAATCCCATCTAGACCAGCAAAGAGCCAGACACTTGGGAACCCCACAGAACATTTCTCGCAACCACGACCACAGACACACCCACCGTGACTTTGCTTGGCCTCAGCAGCATTAAAGCACTTCCCTTTTGTGACTCAGAAACTGCCAGGGAGAATAAAAAAATACTTGCCATGTCTGTCACTCCAGTCCATTAAAAGAGCTTGTTGGCCTGACTGACAGTATTTTACAAAATCTAGCGTTCTTCCTGTTTCTTTAGTGCAACTAGTGGTTTTTGCAGTCAAGAATGGATAGAAGAAACTACGTGAAGTTCTCTGATACAGTGTACAACAAGTCACACAGAGGTATTTTCAATTTGAGTAGGAACGAAGCATTCTTTCAAAAGTTGTTATCCAAGACTGTGAGATGTAAAATCACACAGTGATTTTATTAATCACACTGTCAGGATAATCAGCAGAGGAACTACCAGAATATGTTACAAGATTTTTCCAATTTTACATTTGATTTATTTGGAAAGTGGCAAAGGAATCTTAATTTCAAAATGTGGGACTGGAAGGTTGCCTAATAGTTTTTAAAGTCAGATGAAAATACATGCCAGCAATTACATTTTAATCCACACATTAATTATGCAACTGAAAGTTGCACAGCTTGAGTTCACATGCTTGTTTGGTATTTTAAAGAAACACATCTCATATATTGAAGAAAATCATATGCCAAAGACTATAAGTACACATCAGAAATTACTCCTCTTGCTTCTGAATCACCATTTGTCTCACCAATCAAACCTTCATTTGCTATAACATCGGTTTAGACATTAGGCATTTTCCATTCTAAGAGTGTTGATCCATCCATTAGCTGGTGACCTAGCGAGGACATCAGACCTCACTTGAAACAGTACCAGGATCTTTACAGCGCACAGCCCACCTGACATGCCTACATAATCTGAAGTTCAGGAACTGCTTCAAACATGTCTGAGGCGGAAGAGCAACATCCAGAAGAGGTTGACAGATGAGAGCATCTGACTTCAGTCCACTCGGGTTTTTTTTCTGTGTCAATGCAATAAAATGTTGGTTTCACTTGCTTTCAGTCTTGCCAAATGATACCAAATGAAGGAAGAGGCAGCCTGACTCCCACGAAGCAGAACAAGGAACAGCAAAGGAAACAGGCTGCAAGATGAAAAATGAGAGAAGACAAATAAAGAAGGATGTCCAGGGGAATGGTGGGAGAGAACAGGAAAAGTAGAGCAGGTATAGAGAGGCATGAAAAGAGTCAAATCATGTGGTTCAGGTAGAGTAATCTGATGCTGGGAGAGAGAGACATCATAGTTTATCTCTTCTAATATTGAACCATATATCGGAGCAGAGCTCTTTGCCTTTTTTATTTTAAGAGGGCCAAATCAGGAAAGTGAGTGAGTAAAGAGTAGGTGGGTTGCAAGGATACAACAGATGGGATGTGGACAAACCTAGTACAGAAATGGGAAGGGAAAAATGACACCCTGTGCAGCACAGAAAGATGAAGGAAGGAGACATTTGGTGCAGTATGAGGCAGAATCCATGGTCTGGATACTGTAGGTCTCATGACATTACAGGAGATACTGTTGTTGAAGTTCAGCTGTCCTCCAGGGTGTTGGCAATAGACTGAGCATCACTCTAAACCCTGCAGATGCTGAAGACTCAGGAAACTGGAATCATAATTAATAAGAAAGACTGCCCAGGAGATGGAAGCTTTCTTTCCCATCCAAAGTTTTCACTCAACCCCTAGGTTCATAAGAGAGGTTACAAGGTCACTAACAGCAGATCATATGATAGCCAGAGGAATGAACATAGCATGCAATCGATGGCAAGATCTTGATATTTTGAGCAACTATTCCTGGAGATGAGACATTTTGACAAAAGACTTCTTAACTGCTTGCTGAGAGCAGATAATGGTAAAGACTTACAACTCTAGAGTCAGGTTCCAGGTTTTGCAGGAAGAATTTTTGGCTTTGGATGGACACCTCTGCATGACCCAGAGTCAAAGGAACTGCGTATCTTGCATGTCTCAGTGCTCCTCTGCTGTCTGTGCACAGGTGTGAAACCCCTCCACAAAGCATTCTGCAGACACTAGACACTACTAATGACTGACATAAGCGAGAACAAACAGCCTACCATAGCTACCAGTGACTCTGCAGACTCAACTAGCAACTAATAGGGTTTGAAAAGGAGGAATGTAGTGTCTTTTCTTTGTCTGCATGTGTAGCGTGTGCTTCCTTAATAAGAAGAATTGCAAACATTTTGATAAGAAAGTTAGGAGAAAAGGCACATGCAAATTTTAGAAAAATGTCAAGAGGCAGCCTCTGCAGATTTAATCTTCCGACCTTGTGATACACCATTAAGATATGCATTATGATATTGGCTTTAATCATATGATCACAGCTCTCTCAGCACATATTTCAAAAATGATGAAGACTAAAGGTAGGTGGAAAAAATTGCATTTAAAAAAACTAAGAGCAGAAATAATCAGAGTTCTGGATTATTGCTTCAGAAGTCTGTTATTCTTGTATCCTCATGTATCAAAACCTCTGCCTATTTTTTCAAGTCAGAATCTTGTCAGGGGGAAAAAAAAAGAAAAAAAAAAACAACCAACTTTGCACCTTCAGAGGAATTAAACCATGACAGTGGAACCCTGCATTAGCCTTTACAGCAAGCCAACAGCACTCGAATCTTCATTGACATTCACACAGCAGTGAAGCGCAAGGACCCGCACAGCATAAGGAGCCACAAAAGAAGGAAGGAGAGCTAAACTACACACTTGTCCAGGGGTGTAAATCTGTGCAGATATCCTGGGCCTGATATACTCCATTTCCTCTCTAGTGATAAAGAACTAGGATTCTCTACAGCATAGGCAAGAAAATAAAAACCACATTTATTTGGGCATGACTGATTTCACACCATATAAATAATCAGAATCTATCCAAAGCAATCCTCAGAAAAATCCCCTTAGCACTCTCTACATTTACAAATTTCTTCAGTGATGCTGTCTTCAAAAAAATGTCAGTTTATAGAATAAACATCCAGCTTTCAGTTCCAAAGTCTAAGTTTATTTGCAAAGTTAAGCACTTACCAATGACAAATTTGAAAGCCACCTTTGACAGAAGAGTAAACCTGAGGAATAACTTTTTTCCTCTTTTTGTCCTGTGTGTTCTGCCATTTTTCAAGCCAGAGATGTAATTTATACGTAAATTTTTCCCAAATACCACTTCAACCATTGAAAAAAATATATATTTTAAGAACAGTATATAATCATTACGTAAGAATATCTAAGTAATATCTGAAGTATACTGGTAATTGAAAAGAATACAGTAATGATCAATCATAACTTTTACAGTATGTGCTACATTTTCTAGGACACAGACAAAGAATAAGTGAAAAACTGAAAGTCTTTGAAGCTTAACATACGTGGTATTAGGTGAAGCAAAATAATGTAGGTAACAAAATTCATTCTACCAATTGCAACTTTTACATTCAGTTAAAACCTGAACACTATCCTCAAAGAGATTCCTTGAAAAAGATGGACTGAATACAGTCTGAAATAAAGCTGCTAACTCAGACTGAGTATTGCTACCAGTGTAGCTACTGGTTTGATCGCCATTGCTCTTGATTAAATGTGCCTGTATAAAATATTTTTCTAAAGTTAATACACTAGGCCAAATTCATGCATAGCTTAATGATGAGCATTTCCAAATATTTCTCTGAATTGGAAAACATGGGTGACTCAATTTGATTACTCTAACAATATTTATTTCTGAAGCCGCCTGAAAAATAAAATTGTATTAGCGTTGAAGAAAAAACTTCTCAGAAGAAAGTTTTGCATTTTGAAATCAGTTGAGCTGAACACGAAGCTGACACCATACTTTGGTACAATTATTTATTACTGCGTAATCAATGATGATGCAGCAACCTCAGCTTTCCTGTTTGTGTGAAATGCAGAGACTGTCATCTTCAAAATACTGCTACGAGTTAGCTGAGCTTTGAAGATGCAATGCACTGTACATATATAACAAGAGCCGGAGTGCTTGTGAACAGAAATCTATACTTTTCTGGACTGGCCCCGAGAGATTAGACTCTACAAGTCAGTAAAAACATCACATGGATGGTAGTAAAACAAAGCCATTTTATGCAGCCATAGAGCTTAGCGATAACAAGCTGGGACCCTTCAACAGATTTCTAAAATGAACAGGAACGATGACTTGTTCACTGGACCCTTTCTTAAAGGATCACCACTTTAAAGCTAAGCCACCTTTCTCAACTCTGTTTTCAATACCGCTAGCATCTGAAATTCCATCTCAGCAGGCATTATTACTGGCAGCAAACGATGCTCCTTAAGAAATTTTTCATATATATAAAAGCAGATCTTTAATACTTTATTGTTTGCCATAAATCTTCCACATTGTAGGCTGCAAAAGATGAGGCAACTTAAATGGCAAAGTAATAGAATTCTTTTGCTTTCCAACCAGTTCTTGGAATAGGTTTCAGAATTAAGGCAGAGACTCTCAATGGCCACCTAAGGAGATGGCACCAGTGATAACCACTTCCAGCCTATATTTATAGTCCACCAGGTGACTAGGAACACGGGAAAGTTTGTAACCTTCGATAATCTACCCAAACTTGCATACTATCACAACTACTCTGACAGCTTTGTCAGACGAGAATCTATGTCATCCGACATTTTTATATGGTGACTAGGAGAATGCAGTTGTAGTCTAACTTCAGTACTGCCATACAAATTAACAGGACAGACGTCCCCAGACACTGAAGATACTCAGTGTCTTCTGTCACCATAACTATTTTTGTATTCTTCAGACCCAGTGATAGTCACTGTCTACAATTTTTGTCATGACATGAAATGCAGTTATTCACAAAGTCTGTTCAGCTGGTCTTGTACCTGTGCTAGATAAACAGAAGGAAAATTTGCTTAAAATATAACAAAAATTAGACCTTAAGACTTTCTCAAATTAATTTTCCTCACACACAAATTCTAGCTACTAGTATTACTTATCCATGTTCCTTAAAGAAGGGATAACTTATACATGAGTAAACATTCCTATAAGGATATATTTTAAAGATACTGAGATAGCATCTGATACCATGCATATAATTGCCCATCTGTTTCTATAGATTACATTTAACTTAACATTTAATCACTTCCTATAGAAAAGGAAGCCAGTTAAATACATATGCTTTAAAACTTCAGTGGGAGATGGTATGGAAGAAAAAAGGGGGAAATGAAAAAGTAGTCAGGAAACTGCTATCTACTATATTTCTTCTTTTTTGACAATATTTACAGTTGCAAATATAGGTGAGTAACAGGGAAGTAAAAGCTAGAAGGCATTATGTTTAAAAGTAATCAAAACTGGAAAATATCCCTCATTGAGCTTTGTATTGCCAAATATAAGGAACAGTCTGAGCTTTATAAATGCCAAACATCATCATCTGATTAATTTTTATGCATATAATAAGAGAAATAAAAGATAGAAAAAAAGAAAATACAATAGAGAAGATTCAAGGAATTATAGCAAACAGCACATTTCCAATGAAGTAATCATACTTTTTACTACTAGCCGTCTGGATGAAAAACTGAGGCAAGACAGCAAAGCTTCTACGTTAATGTTTTTGCCAATGACAACAAAACTGTAATGGTGGCTACCAACAATTTCCTTGAATCACTTGGCTGATATACAGGTTTCATGGACTGTTACTCTCTGGCAATTGCAACAGAGCTCCCACAAGTGAAGGCTTTCAAAGCTTCAAGAAAGGCATTTGGATGTCCATTTTATATTTAAATGTTAACAGATTTGGGTGACTGAAAACAGAGGCAGCTTTCAAAAACTTGAGTCTTGCTTTCACAATCTCAGCATTGGTCTGCTGAAAGCACACTTGCTTGAACTGAAAGACACTGAAGACACGAAGAAACATCACTGACCGTTGATAAGCCCAGAAAGCACACCACCCATCTGACAGTACCAGAACTATATTTACAAAGACTTCAGGTCATAAAGAAACACATTTGAACTGTAAGTTTGGTTGTTTGGGGTTTTTTGGGGGGTTGATTGTTTATTTGGGTTTTTTGTGGTGGTGATGGTGGTGGTTTCTTTTCTTGTCTGGCAGATGGCAGGAAGATCATAGCAACAGTAATCAGATGGATATGCAACAAAAAAACCACAACACCCTTTTTTTCCCCTCTAGATTCAAAGGACAACGTAGCCAAAGAGGACAGATTCGGAGAACAGCAGCTCAATTCTGCCTGTGGGATACCAGGGATGTAAAACACAGGACAACAGTGAGCAAAAACTCCATTCCGCACAAGACATGGTCCAGGCACATTGAAAAGAGCATGTAGGAAAGATGACAAAAAAAATTACATAAAATAAAAAATTCTCAATTCAAACACTAGAGTATCTTCAGCTATTCTGGAAATTGCTTTAAGGAGCTATTCAGAGAAATAAAACAGCCACAGAGGGATACTCAAAGGGAAGAGACCACAATCTGGTGAAGAGTGTCAGCGCTCTGTATGCTGCCCTTGACCCCTACGCCTGGCATCCCATGTCTGAAGGTGGCTTTCGAACACAGCCTGTGGCAGGCTACGCATGCACAGTGCTGCTCTGCGGAGAGGGCGCAGAGCCAAGAGAATGAACAGAAGAGAGCAATGTTATGACAGTTATCAGGCTGCCCAGATTTGGACTTACTCAGAATTTCTTGTAGGCACAGAGAACTCTGAGTATGTTTTATGTTTTATGTTATTGTTGATACTGGCTTCAAGGTCTCACTGAATAAAATCAGACCATGACCAGTAACTTAGCAGAAGAAAGCAAGCTTAAGACATTTCCCTTGCAAGACTTTTTAGATAACTTCTAATGATGACAGAAACAACTGTATTTTAGCGTGCAAGAAAAAAAAAATATATAAAAATTATGTTTGATCCTTCTACCTTAGTCCTGCTTTCCCTCACAAAGCAACTTGGTGTTGCAATAAAAACAGTTTTTATAAGGAATTTTCTTAGGAGTTTAGTTAGTGTTTTTAACATGACCTTTTGTTCCACAAAGACGTACTTGTTTTGGGGCCTGAATCTAGCTTTTTGGTAACAGCGATGAGTCAAAATCCAGTTACCTAGAGCTGCAACTAAGCTTCAAACCACTTTACTAAAAAACAAATTAAGTAAGATCACTCCTGACAAGGAAAGCATCAAGAGTTAAGGCTTCAGATCCAGTTCCCATCAACTGAGGTCATGACTCTGGGCAAGTGACTGAGGTCATTTCTACCTAACTCATACCACACTAAACTAATTCCCAGTACAGGTCTGCTCTTAATAATGTTTATGCACCTGACAACTCTATCACAGAAAATGCATAGAGTAGTCCAAGAAGCTGAGCCCAGGTACATTTCTTTAAGGAACTGTTCTATTTCACATATATGGAGCTCAGGCTCTTTCTCCTTTCCCTGTCCTGTTCTTGGCCCAGACTGAAGATGAGATGGGTAGATGTTCCCATTGCTGCTGGGCTGCTAGCAAGGGTATTCTCTCTGAAGATGGGAAATCTCAACATGAGAAATGACGGCTCATCTCAAGATAAGAAATGATGGCTTCAGCCCTAGTCTGCTCAAGAGGTCAACGAATGGATGCAGTTTTCCTGTGTGCCCAAACCAAATCACTTACTATGTGAAAAAATGGGCAGCACTACCGCTACCACTACTCCTTCTCTTGACAGAAAGGAGAAGAAAGGACAGAAAGGACCGACCCTCCTCTTGGTACCAAAACAACGATCTCCCTGTCCGACTCCAGCACAGGCTGGCAAGCATGGATCCTAACCCCACACAGGCATCTAACATGGGCAGAGGGTGGACACCTAAACCAGATGGGAAGGAGAATGAGACACCTTCCCTGTCCTCAGCATGACCCCAGGAGTACTTCTGCCCACCCTGTTCACTGCAGAGAAACCAAGCAACTAGCATATGTTTGGAACTGCGGTGAGTCCATGGAATTAATTTAAACAGCTTTCACTATATTGACTATTTCTTAGCATACTAAGTAGTCAAAGCAGCAAAAGCATCTAGTCTTCAGGCCTGACTAGCAGCTAAGGTAAGCTAGAAGAGTAAGTACAGAAGAGCAAACTAAGGGAAAATGATTTAGCCTAGGCATGTCAATATCATACCAATAAAGCCTCGGGGGATTACAGTAATTACTTAAATTTTGAGCAGGATTTTTTTGTGGTGATTGATAAACTCCAGAAAACAAACACAGATATTTTTAGAGGAGTTCTAAAATCAAGGTAGGAAAAAGCAAAGTTAAAAGCTCACATCAGCAAGAATTAACCCCCCACAAAATCAAAATAACTCAAATTTTTATACATTCAGCAACTACAAAAGCATGTACTGCTTGACAAAAAATGAAAAGAAAAATGATTTTATGTTTTTGTAAGCTAAGTGAGTGACAAAGCAAGAAACAACAGGTTTCAGAAGTAGGAGAAACCTACAGACTACCACCTTGTCTTAGTCAAAAGGTCTGTCACTGTGGGCAGTCTTAAAAATACTACAGTTGCCCTACCATAATATATTCTTTCCCTTATCATGGGTCTTGTCTTATTAGTGTGGGCTTAGTTTTGCATTAAAAATCAATGTTTATATAATTTATGAATAAAAGCTTGTTTAACTGATGTTACCCACTGTCCTCAACTTACACTGATTTCTTTACCATAAAATCTGAGCTGAAGTTTGAATTTTAGTAGACTTTTTAAATCTATTTGATATAAACTACAGACTACGATGCAACTTTTATATTATGGAGCTAACCAAATTTTTAAGTTTTTTACAAAACAAACTTGAAGTGTGTGTGCTTGCTGCTAGAGGCATAAGCTAAAAATATGGCTTTTTTCACAGACACCACTCAAATGGCTCAGCTGACTTCTCTCTTAGGTGAGCAAGCCACGGTTGACTGTAAAGAACAGAAATGCAGGTTATTTCTCCATCAAAGGAAACATCAGTTCTGATGGTCAGCAATACTGCTTACTGGTATAACAAAGACATCCCTGTGTGCACAAGACAGTTTCTCTATACCCATTGTCTATACAGATTTCTCCATTCCCCAGGTCGCTGTTCTAAAGCCTCTAAAGAACAGCCAGAACCAACAAGATCCATGGTCAGCAGATCCAGCAGCAGACAGTCTCTATTCACTTCTGGAGTTTACACCCAGCTATGTGCTCCCAGCAGGGTCCTGGGTCTTGCCACTTCCACTCATTTCCCATGTTACTTTTTCTTCTCCTGTTTTTCTTCTCTTTCCTCCTTTTTCTCCCAAATTAGCAGTCTAGTATTGATAATAATAGTAGGAAGCAGCAGAATGAATGACCCTTCCCATTTAATTCAATGACATAAATATGAAACATCTATCATTGACTTAGCTTGTAGGTCTGCTAAAGACAAATTCACCTGTGACACACGCATCAAGATAAATTAATATCTTTTTCTAATATACTTCCATTAGTATCACATTTATCATCCATTCTTCTAAAGTCTTGAGTACCACCCATGCAGCGTAGGAGAAGATGACTCTCTTCAGTTCAACAGGATTCTATTTTAAAAACTCAGAGCACACACATTCAGAGCTATGACTTCAGTCATATTTTCTTAAGCTGCTGTCTCCTTTGTTGTAACACTGAGCTGAAAACGGATATGTAATCCATTGCTTACACGTACCCTCTATTCAACATATTGTTTAATACTGTGCCTAAGCTACATCTACTAATCTTTTTCCCAAGAAGCCCGGTTTTCCAACTCAAGCTGTAGAAGTACGCAAGTTTTACTTTGAAAGTCCCCAACTCTATAACATATTGAGTGTCACCATGTATGCACTGCAGCACACCTGCAGTACCTGACACATCACTGCTTTAAATATGAATTCAATGTCAAATGTGAAATCTTTACACATCACTGAGACATACTCATTTTTTTCCTGTTAAACACACATACATTTCCTGTACATGTATGCATATATTGAACAAATGTTTCAAACTAGCATGCTTCCTTCAATGCCTGTATCTCATCCGAACCATGAATCCTTGAAAATCTGTTATTCAATTCAACCTTTCAGAGTTCAGAGCAGTATAAAAAGAGGTTGGTCTAGGGGAAAGACATCCCTGTGAAATTAAATTCCCAAAAACCAAAATCAGTCCCGCCGGTGATGTATTTTCTTTCCCTTCTTGCCACTCCTCCATCCCCACATTTCGTGGTGGTTCTGCTACTACATCACAGACCAGTTCTTATTCTCCTAACTGCAATTTTTGAATTCAGTAATCCCTACTGTCATTCCATTCACTTACTGTCAATGAATTTTCTTCCACTACAGGTGCATTTCCCCAACGTGCGCAGTATTTTCTGGGAGCCTCTCTACCTCTTTTTCTGCTGTTTTGCTGCAATAGAACTGATATTCCCTCACATTTTTAACCACAGTTACCTATAGGAATAGAGATGATAGTCTATTGAAATGTAGGTGGATTTGTTTGGCTAGACATTGCCTTGCCATCAAACAGATCACTGACTAACTGCATCCAAGAAGATTCATTAAGGCTCACTGACATATGAAAGAATGAGAGAGAGTGATATCGTCCAGAAAGAATCCATGTTTACTAGTAACTACTTAGTAGGCAATTCTTGCTGCTTATATAGCTTAGTTTATAGCTATATAAGCAGTATTCCTCGTAGCAGCAGCAGGCGGCAAGATAATACATCAAATATCAACTAAGCAGTGGCTCCATCTACCTTTTGTCATTACCAAGACATTTCAAGGAAGATACAAGTAGGACGTGAGTAGTGAAGAGATATGAACAGTGACAAAAAGAGGGTATGAAAGAAAACTACTCTTGCATACTCCATTAGTGGCTGTCAGGTCTTGAAAAGCAGAGACTCAGTCACCATTATGAGGGTAAATAGTCCTTATAAGGGTGAATTTTATTGACTCTATTTTATAGCTTTCCTGTTTACAATTATATCCATCTTATTACATAGGCAAGCCTGAAGAAACAGCCTCTTTTGTTTCTTTTTCTTGATATATTGTACAGATCCATAAAGAAATGCTGTAATTTAATATATCTTGTTATGACAGTGTATGCATGTGCACGTGCATGTGTGTGTGGAGCATCTACCTTTCAACTCAGCTCTGCTTTTGACCTGGCTTGCTTCAGAAGCAGCACACTCTGTCATGCAGTGTATCTGCCAGGATAAAAGATAAGAGCTCCTGCAAAGGAGTCTTTTATTCTCCTGATCCTCTGTCAGCATGCCACCAAAAGGGACTAGGGCACTACAGCCGGGCCAGGCAAACCACAGGCTGCCTAATGAGGAGAGCTTGCCCGTGCTGTTGCACAACTCATTACAAAGACAAAAGTACAGAAAGCAAAGGGGGG
>Ga0065711_1028862_pt1 | contig 38820 bp, 27 predicted proteins | sample Hoacrofraction12_FD_59098 | JGI IMG/M metagenome (GOLD analysis project Ga0065711, IMG submission 59098) | Hoatzin crop microbial communities from Cojedes, Venezuela - Epithelial fraction 12 v2 (version 2) | ecosystem: Host-associated > Birds > Digestive system > Esophagus > Crop | place...
TTTCCTTTCCTTTCCTTTCCTTTCCTTTCCTTTCCTTTCCTTTCCTTTCCTTTCCTTTCCTTTCCTTTCCTTTCCTTTCCTTTCCTCTCCTCTCCTCTCCTCTCCTCTTGTCTTTTCTATTATACAGTGGCCCATCATCATCCCTGTAACATCTCAGCATCTTCCAGTACTGCATTAAGCAATATGAGTAACATTTGTCAATATTTACACAAAGGATAATCAAGACCTTATTGTTTCCAGGCTCTCCAAAACTGAACAAGAAGCTCTAATAATGAAATTTGCTCATTGATTCAACTGATCAAAATGTATTTGCATTAGCAGAACCAGATAATTGAGGCACATTATAACAAAACCACTGATTGGTAATGTAATGCTGTTCTGAATATGAATACATTATCCTTTCATGCATTTAATATTTCCATTAATCACTAACTTGGTGCCATCTTCAATTTTGCTGAACAGCCTTCCAGCTTGAAGCTCTTTAAATCTACTCTTATATTTACAGACCCCCTTGCCTGACAATATGAACCTTTATTTTTAATTCAGACTGAAAATCAGTGTGAGATAATGCTTACATTGGTATTCTTCTTCCCTTTCTTCTCATAGGGCATCGCTTATTATTTATTTCCTCAGCAGAGGAAACAGAAGTGACTTTTCAAATGCAGAGCTGCAGCCTTTTCTCTCTGCAACATGCATGGCTGATATTATCCAAAGTCACTAATGTGTCATCGCTTCCAGGCTTAGCTTAGTTGGCTCATGAAGATTTCTGATGCAGGGAGCCTCACACTTCTCCAGGCAGCAAACACAAAAGACTGGAATCAGCCGCTTCTCTGTCCCCTCTTTCCCAGAGCTCAGCTGCTACTAAGTACTGAAAGGAGACAGGCTATTTTCTTTCTGCAATACCTGATCTCCAAGGAGACACTCTTCTAATGAACAAGGCAAAAATAATATGAGGCAACATGGTACTCCTATTCCAACATTTTAAAATTAGGCACATTTGTACTGGTGGAAGAACAGAAGTTGACATTGGGTCAGTTTAACATATGCAGCATATAAAATGTGGTATGCAATCAAGAGGTATCAGTAAGGTCGACAGGGCTGCAAAAACTCCCTCCAAGGACTAGCATAGTACTGCCAAGTGTTACAAGTGCTGCTTGCTGCAGGTAATTAGAGTTGAAGGCCGTCTGCATTTTTCAGAAGATCTAAAGCATTTAGCTCCGGACCAGATCCTTTTTGCTAAGGGAAACTGTCCCTCTTTTCTTTTCTTAGTAAATGCTTTGGGTTTCTCACAGATTTCCTCCCTTCTCACCTTAATTCCTTGAAGACAGGTTTGGGCATTTTGCTAAATTAATATGCAATATCAGGACAAAAAATGACAGATGTCAAAAATCTGTCCAATATTCACTAGTATAAAAATGCACCTATACCTTTTCGGCTGATGCTTCATAACCAATTTTTTTCAAGGTTGCAACTTGGTTTTGGAAAGTAGCAATCACATATTATATCTTAAAATTCCACTTATGCATTCACAGATACAGTGAGATTCTGAATTATATCCATCCATTGAATTGATGACTAACATAAGGATCTGCTGACATTGTCGAAATGCATTGTAAATTCCTTCAATATCAGAAAGATCAAGAGTAAACACAGCTCTGACCCTGGGAAATTGCTGAATATTCTGTGAAAACAAATTGATTTTGTCTTTGCTCTGGAAATGAGTCCCCAGTGCACCCATTAGAGCAGAAGCAAGCCCTGCCAAAGAAGCACTAAATGCCGCAAAGAGCCATCCGTGATGTCCAGTCCAGCTTCCTCTGGTACTTGTCACCACAGGCAATTATAATCAAAGTAGCAAATTTTTCTCAGATTATACACAGTGTGGGATAAGATGCTATGTTTGTACAGCTTTACTTGTTTGGAGAAGTGTCTTGGAGGTGCAACAGAAGGCTAAGCATTAGATTATCTTCCTTTTTTTCTTTATTTACTCAACAATTGTCATATGTAAGGAACCTAGATTAAGAATATTTTTATGTTTTCTGGAAAATTACCAGCATTATCAAATAAACATGACATGCTTGGCTTTGGTAACGGTAGAGACCAGTTTTCTGCTGCTATAAATGCCCCAGCTAGATAACATGGGAAATAGCTGCACTTTTTTGTGAAAAAAATGACTCCCTGTGGTTTTTCTGTTTAATGTCATGCTTTCTGTTGTTTGACCAACAGGAATTAGTTTCTTTCCAGAGACACGAGGAACAGGGAAAGACAGCTCGGTAGTTTAGACTGATACAGGCATGCTGAAGAAGATGATAGGCCTAGCCAGGATCCTGCTGGGTTCTGGTGAAGAAGTGTTGGGTTACTGCAGTGGGCACTGGTCAGAAAGCTGCAGGCTGAATAACCTTGGATAAATATAATAGTCATAAATGAAGTCACTAAAGGAAAGGCCAGTCACCAGAGAGAGGACAAGGACCACAGAGTATCCCCGGAGAAATCACACAGCTCAGTGAAAGCTCACCCATTGGGTCCTGCAGACATGAATGTGGAGATATCATCCTCCTTACAGAGAATGCTTTGTTACATGAGAGGTCACCAGGACTTTGGACAGGCACAGCCAGGAACATGACTGACTCCTCTCAAACACCTCTGCAAGGGACTCAAATTGAGCATTGCTGAATATTGCTGAAACGTCCTTCTTGTACACCAGTGGACCAGTGACCTCTCTCATGCACACCATCACTCTCCCCACACCCATTAAATACACATTTTACATTGTCGATTTGCATCTGTGAGCAGATCTAGTGTTCAGCTTCAGTGAGCTGAGGAAAACGTCAGAGAGACAAATCCCACCTAATCTCCATAGAAATCTGTGCTGTAAACAGCTTCTTACCAGTCATGGAGCTGTGGTCTACAAAGGTGAATTACACCACCTTGAACAGGTGCTCAATAAAGAAATTTCCATATAGAAGATTGGAGAGTGCTGTGTTAAGATATTTTGTTTCTCTGATACAGGAAGCTTTATTTTTGCTTTCTGCACAGATCACTGAGCTCCTGACAGTCTTCCTGTGTCAGTGCTCAAAGTTCTTACCTGTTCTTGATACATTCAGGCAGAATTTGCTACCAGTTGCCAAAGCACAAAGTGCATGTGGAGGTCAAGTGAACCCCTCCACATTGTCTTGTCTTTTGATGGGAATCCCCACAGCTTTTACCCGTGAGAAAGTCTATGTGCATCTCTGCTCTCCTCAGTATGTGACAATAATACGAATTGAGACTTACTGCTCAAAAACAGGGAAGAAAACTTTTTTGTTGTTGTAAAGAGTTTGTTTCTTTTCTAACCTACAAATGGGCAAAAATGTGTCATTTGTGCCCCCTTATGTCCTTCAGACAAGACATAGAAGAGTCTGTTTTTTTCTCACGTTTCTTGTTTTTACCTTAGTAATATGAAAAAAGTCAAGCTGAGGCTGCCCGTGCTTGTTTGAAAACTTTTAAAGTTCTCAGGAGTGAACCAGCACTGCAAACCATGTACTTGCCTGCCTTGCATTTCCCATAGTTTGTCTTTTTCATGTTTATTCAGACTGTGGTCTCAATTCCACAGTGAGCTGCCCGTGAGTAGATGCCTGCTCGCATATGCAATTCAGGTGGGGAAAGAGCCTGAGTATTGTCTGCTTCCTACCATGCCCCAGCAGATTTGGTGGGTTCCCGTTACCTTGTCTAGAAGAAAGCAATGACACAGTGACTGGCAACACGTTTCATGTATCTTATCTAAGATACACATTCGAACAAGCAGCTTTTCCAGGTACTAACCTGGAGCCTACACTCATCTCTGCAGTGTAACTGCTCGCAGGACTGTCTCTGGTCAGAGAAAATAAAACCCCCATGGCTAAAATCATGCTAAAGAAAAGGTCTCCAAGAGTGTAATATTGCATCTGATGATTTCAGTCTTGATACTATACATGTCATTTTGCATTTCCTGTCAGAGAAGGTACTGAAGGTGAAACAACTCTGAATGCCAATCCAAAATGAAATTCTAGTGAACGATGCCAACCCATCACCACCTGGCATTTAAAACTTGAGTGAAACAAAAGAAATGCTGAGTTGTTAACAAAGACTTCTTCCCTCAGTGGAGTTAATGATTCCAGTCTGTTCAGGTCCTGTGCAGCCTGCTGTAGGTGACCCTGCTTCAGCAGGAGGGTTGGACTAGATGACCCACAGAGGTCCCTTCCAACCCCTACTATTCTGTGATTCTGTGATTCTGTGATTCCAGTTAAATGGGTGTCAACAAAGGTAAAAAAAAAAGACTATCTCAAATAGAAATAATAAACTTTTATCTCTGTCTGAAACAGGTTTAATTTCATGGAGTGTTGTTTGTGATAAATTCTGTTTTGTTTCCAGCCATCTACAGAGACATTCATGAAGCATAGGGCAAATTTCCATTTGTCACCTGAGCAGAAAAAAAAGAGAGCAAACAAAGAAGAGATCTCTTTAGCTTCCCACACGTCACAGGTAAGCAAAGCAGGATGCAATATCTACTTTGCTTTCTAACACGTCTTCAGCTGTGTCAACACTGATGGGCACAGGCTTCCATGTGGATTCCCTGAAGCTTCAGGTTAGCCAAATGCAGACCCACAGCTCCAGATGGGTGGGCGGGAAGCTGGATCAACAGGGTCCCAGTCTCACATAATCACAGAATCGCAGAATGGTAGGGGATGGAAGGGACCTCTGCGGGTCATGTAGTTCAATCCTCCTGCCAAGGCAGGGTCACCTACAGCAGGCTGCACAGGACCCTGTCCAGGCAGGTCTTGAATATCTCCAGAGAAGGAGAATCCACAACCTCCCTGGGCAGCCTGTTCCAGTGCTCCGTCACCCTCAGAGGGAAGAAATTCTTCCACATGTTCAGATGGAACTTCCTGTGCTTCAGTTTGTGCCCATTGCCCCTTGTCCTGTCGCTGGTCACCACTAAGAAGAGTCTGGCCCCATCCTCCTGACACCCACCCTTCAGATATTTATAAGCATTTATAAGGTCGCCTCTCAGCCTTCTCTTCTTCAGGCTAAATAAGCCCAGCTCCCTCAACCTCTCCTCATAGGACAGATGCTCCAGTCCCCTCATCATCCTTGTAGCCCTCCGCTGGACTCTCTCCAGTAGTTCTTCATATTTTTTGAACTGGGGAGCCCAGAACTGGACACAGTACTCCAGATAGGGCCTCACTAGGGCAGAGTAGAGGGGGAGGAGAACCTCTCTCGACCTGTTGGCCACACTCTTCTTAATGCACCCCAGAATCCCATTGACTTTCTTGGCAACAAGGGCACACTGCTGGCTCATGGTCAACCTGTTGTCCACCAGCACTCCCGGGTCCCTCTCCGCAGAGCTGCTCTCCAGCAGGTCTGCCCCAAGCCTGTACTGGTGCCTGGGGACCCTGCACTTGGCCTTGTTGAATTCCATCCAGTTTCTCTGTGCCCAGCTCTCCAGCACGTCCAGGTCTCGCTGAATGGCAGCACCGCCTTCTGGTGTATCAGTCACTCTTCCCGGTTTCGTGTCATCAGCAGACTTGCTGAGGGTACACTCTGTCTCTTCATCCAGGTTATTGATGGAGAAGTTGAACAAGACTGGGGAACAACACTAGCTACAGGCCTTGAACTAGACTCAGCACCGCTGATGACAACCCTCTGAGCTCTGCCATTTACCCAGGTCTCAATATGCCTCACTGTCCACTCATCCAGCCCACACTTCCTGAGCTTCCCTAGGAGGATGTTATTGGAGACAGTGTTAAAAGCCTTGCTGAAGTCAAGGCAGACAACATCCACTGCTTTCCCCTCATCTACCCAGCTAGTGATGTCATGATAGCAGGCTATCATCAGTTTGGTCAAGCATGATTTCCTTTTGGTGAATCCATGCTGACTACTCCTGATAACCTTCTTTTCCTCCATTTGCTTAGAGATGACCTACAGAATGAGCTGCTCCATCAACTTTGCAGGGATGGACATGAGACTGACTGACCTGTAGTTCCCTGGGTCCTCCCTCTTGCCCGTTTTGAAGACTGGAGTGACAACCTCAGTCAACTCTGTTCTGTTGATAGCTCTAGGTAAGCAGTTACAAAGCTCTGCTACACAACTGGTCATAATGACTCTTCAGTCTGCATCAAGTGCTTACCATCTGGTCTCTTGCCTTTGTGAGGTCCATAACTCAGAAGAAGAAAGGGGACTGTGGCCAAAATTTAGTGAAACATTTCTGAACACGCCCAAATTCAAATGCACAACCTATCTCAGTACGATTCAGGAGAACATGAGCTTACTCCCTCAACTGAATTGCACTTTTGTGTTCAGTAGGCAAAATATAAGCGTGTTGTGCTCCAGAAGCTTATGGTGAAGAAGTATGATAATGTAGCTTAAAGATAGTTTTGCTTACAATGAAGAGAAATGGCAAGACAGTCTTCTTGCTCCAATATCTGTACGTCAATCTGTTAAGGTTCAAGAAAAAAAGGCCACCTGTTTCCAGGGTGAAGTTTTAGTGAAGTTCTCCTCCAATATTTTGACACCTTGTTATCTGCATTTCTCTTGTCCCTTAAAAAACACCACAACTCTGTGTACTGAGGCAAGCTAGCAGCAAACTTCTTATGGCTTTTGGCAGCTTGTATTCCAGATGGCCTGGACAAAACCATAAGATATGATATAAAATATCAGATTCTACAAGTTAATGCATGGAGAATATTTCAGGTGATGACATTAAGTTGTTTACCAGGGCATGTGTAGTGTCTCCCCAGGCTGACATCATCAAATGCTAAACTCTTGGTGGTTTTAATCCACATTCATCAACTTTACTGTTATACTTGGAGCAGTTGTCTTGCTCTCTTAATGCATGCTGCTATCCAGATGGCCTCAGAAAACACAACCATATGAATTCTGATCCTACTTAATTCTTAATCTCTTCATGCATTGCACTTCCTTGATTTTGCATCAAAAAGGGGTGTAATCTAGTAGCAGGAGAGTGGCGGTTGATTCAGTCCATAATACTGCCCTTGTTGTATGTGGTGGAGACAAGGCAATGACAGCTCTCTAACACATAGCTTTAAAAACCTGTTTGAAAGGGAGTTCAGCTGTGCCAAATAATAGTTTAAAGTATTACAAGGTTTTCTGTGACATTATAGCATGGGAATCCATGATGGAGACTTCTGAGGATCAGAGAACATAAAAGCATTGTTAAGATTTTAATATAAAAGACTGTGTTATGGTCCTTTTGAAAGGACTCTACATGGTTAAAGCCACCTAGTCATTCTCCTGTCCTTTGTAGAAGAAAACAATTACTTTTCTTATCTTCCTTTTCTGAGGGATTTCCCATATCTGGGTAAGGAGGAGTTATGAAAATGAACCTGTGTGGTTTTCCTCCCTGCATTGCCCATGCACCTCTTTATACTAAGAACCAATTCAAAAAGACACAATTCTGGTCAATACTTAGAACATAAACCCAATGTCAGGCCAGGGTTCTGCCTTGTGTCAGGACTGAGAGCATCCCTTCGTTGGGATGAATCATGGGATTTGTTATTCTGCAGTTGATACGACAGGCCATACACTTGCCTGTAATTTGTCAAAAAGCCTTGACAGATAAATGTATAGCTAGAGGTGATGGCAAGCAGTAATTAGAAATTCTGCCCTACCTCCCTCCATCACTGTGTAGCATCTAAGTCCAGGAGGCAGCTCCTGGCAGTTTGCAGGTGGATGTCACCTACAGACATGAAACTAATCAAGCTTAGAAAATACTTCCAGGGTTTGTTTTTTTTTCCCACCGTGGAGATCCTGAGAATTATTGAAAAATGAAAATGTGACTTGACAATTTGCAGAGGGAAATAAGACTTGTTTGGTTTTTTTCTCCTGCTGATCTGTGATCTGTGCAGTGATTCATGCACAGGCTTAGAAGTGTCAAGAGCTCTTCTACAGATGCCTTTGCTCATCCAACAAACAAACTTGCAATGCAATGGGCACCCAGCACACCATCTTCTTATCCTACTTTAAAAAGCTGGAATCAGGGACAACATTAAAACTGGAATCAGGGACAACGTTGGTCATGTCTCTACAGGATTTGTTGTGGGGTAACCTCATTTGCACTAGTGAAGGTAGTACTGATTTATGCCAGCAAATGTGGTTATAGAATGAGGTTGTTTTACATTTATTTAGCATCCTTCCTGCTGGGGCACTGGTTCTGCAAGTGATGTTTTACCCATCAGGGGTTAGATGCACTGTCATTGACTGTCCCACTGGTGCCATAGCAAGCAGCTTGGGTGGAAATCCAATCTCTCCCACACGAGCTGTGCTAGAGACTGATGAAATGAGCCTGAACTCATAGAGTTCAGTTCACCAGCTCTTTGTGAGGGGATGCTGTGGTGCAGGATCGTATCATGCAGCCACTGGAAATGGCTGTCCCCGAGGAACCTGTGCTCCTGGAGTTTTTCTTTAGAGCATGGTTTTTAGAAGGAGCAACCCACACATATATTTCCTTCAGTCTTATGCATGTATTCAGTCATTCTTTAGGACTTCTTTGTGATAAGGGCTGTTGTCTGTCTTGTGAGACCAGGTTGACTTTTGGCATGCTGTCATCACGGAGTATCTGGAGCTCACAGCCACTTTGTTGGACATCTTCCTGCTTTTATAGCACAAACAGCAGAAAGCCTCGGCTGCCTGCTTCCCAATGGGGAAAGCAAGAATGCTTGTGAGCATGTGACATTTCAGTCTAATCCGATCTACATAAGGACGCCTCATCCCCTGTCACAGAGCAGCAAATTCAGTAGAGATGCTCCTGCAGGAGCACAGGGCCATGCCGTGTGCAGTGTGAACAGCGCGTGGGCAGCCCTGGGAAGAAACATCCAGTGCGAGTCTCAAGGGCAGAGCTGAGGGGTGGTCCTCTCAGACTCATGTAGGTTGCACCAGGATAGCTCTATAAGGAACTATGAAAGATAATTGCAAAGTGGGTCCACTGGACATCCTTTTTACCTCATTGCCACCCACTAAAATCATTGAGCCCTACGTACAGAGGCCAGTGAAAGGACAGACACAGCCCTTAGCAACTTTGTGCCCAGCTCTTTCCCTCTCTTACCAGCTCTGACCCTCTCCTTGATCTTATCAAATGTGCCTGACTTTAAGCAGCTCTCCCTCTACAAATAAATAAGATGAATCAGGGACCAGGCTCTAGCCCAGAGGCCACCTGGCACAGCACGGCTCACATCCATGCACCTGATCTCTCCTACCACCACCTGTGGTGGCCACATCCAAAATGCTTATCCAGAGCACTCCCTGGCCCATGCTAACCCTAGGCTGTGCCCAGGGTCAAAGGACCCTGGGGAGCGTGAGACAGCTCAGCAGTATGGGTGGCTGTGAGCTGGGGCTGAGGTCCATCTCCTGGCCCTGTTAGCCTGCAAGGAGCACAGGAGGAGGAAAGAATCGAAACCCCAGATGGAGTGCTGTCCTGCTCCTGCTCCAGAGTCCTGTTCCAGCTGCTTGGGACCAGTTTGGGTGGAACACCATGGACATGGAAGAACGGGGAACAGAAGGGAGCCCCTTGCTGCTTCCCCACCAGCCAGCGGGGTGGTGGCAGAGGACTGGCTGAGAGTAGCCTGAGCCTGTACATGAATGGACACATGTCCTCCCTCTATCATGAGCCAGGCTGGCTGGTGCCAGGTGCGCGGGACCAGGGTGCACACACCTCTACTGACACTCAGGCAGGGAGAGGACAGGTGTAGAAGACACTCTGAGGCATGTGCCTTCCATACACCTCTGCTGCTAACCCTCCCAGTCCCAGCTTATTCCTGCAGTGTCCTCACTAATGGCCGAAGGAAAGTAGAAAGACAACTGTCACTACGGCTGCATAGCACAGGACCACAAACCAGCCAGGCCATTACACACGAAACATCCTCTCTCCCATAGCCCAGTCTCAACTCTTACCTGTCTAAAAGCCAGCAAGGACCTGGACCTACACAGTCAAAATGTACAGTGGTGCCCATCCATGTCATCATTTCTGGCATGGTTTTTTTGATGGAAGCGTTTGATCCACTACCAGTCTGTAGTTCATTAATTGCCCACGGATGTGGAAGAGTGAGCAACTGCAGCTGTCTTTGGAAATAGTGATTTCACTATCTGGCTGTTTTTTTCCAACAGAGCAAGGAAAAGTGTAGGTCACAAAGACGCTGGTTACCTGAGATGTGTCAGTCGATCACCACAGCCAGCAGCAAACTGCAGGGTAACTTCCACTGCCTCAGTGGATCACATGCAAGAGCACCGTGTACAGAAAAATGCTTTGGATTCCAGGTGTTATTCATTCTCTGTGTTTTTGTAAAGATAAATGATGTTCAATACTGAATTAAAGTAGATTTTCAGGGGTTTTAGCCAAAATGGAAATGCTATGCTAACACTGCCAGCCTACATTTATTCAGCTAACAAACACTGCTCCTGAAAAAACTGTCAGATATGACTGTCATCTGAATCAAAGCAAACAAAGAGGCTGCTAAATTTGCCTTGAAAATCCAATAATTGCCCATGTATCCTTTATTTGTGTCAGGCAACGGGCAAAGTAGGGAAAATGAGAAACAGGGTATTAAAAGGCAGCAATGGAGAGACACTAAGACAGATAAGAAAAACTATAATTAATGTCAGTTCTGAATTATAGGAGATTTGAAGGAAAATACATATTTGAATTTACGGCATGATTTGATCTCAGTACCATTACAAAGAAACTCTCACCTGCTACTAATATTCTTCTACATTTCAAAGATTATTACTTATATGAAAGGGTAAAAGAAAATGTATGAATCAGATGACTTAAATGCAGCTTGCACAACAAATAGGAGAGATCATAGGGATTTTAATGAGCAAGGGAGCTTAGATCACTGTGTGGTGATGATTTCTGAAACACAGCAGCATGTCTGCTGACAGCATATGCCAGCAGATGCAAGGCTGCCAAAAGCAAATGACAGACCCCCTTGGTCTTCAGCTCTACTTTTAGGGAACTTATTTTTCCCAGCAGATGCATTTCTTGCCCAGGTATGCATTCTCAAAGTTGAGGCCAGACTGCTTCTCATGGGACAATAGAAACAACAGAGATGGATCGCACGATAACAACACCATATGCATGGGACTTCTGAGTTCTCCGCACCTTTTAGCGATAACTAGATGATCTATAAGGTCCCATCCAACCTCAACCATTCTGTGATTCTGTGATTCTAACTGCAGTGCTCTTGGGGCCTGGGAGAGTGTAGCCTGTAAGAGGCAACCTAGTGGTTCTGCAGTGAATCCGTCTTGTGGGTATCAGCTGCAGGGAGGCAGAGGTCCTGAAATGTTAGTGAGGATGAGCACATGAGGCTGGTAACCTCCTCCGCTAACACTGTCAACTCCAGGAAGAGAATACATAAAGGAAATGAATAAATGATGAATAAATGAATAAATTCCAGTGTTGGGCTCCAGATAATGAGCTTTTTCTGGCAGGTGCCACATGGTTATTCCCAGCACTTATGGCATTAGTTGTGATCTTTCAAGTTCCACAGGGTAACCCAAAGTGTTGGCTTTCTGGCACAACTCTTATCACTGCTTACTCCAAACCGAGTACAGCAGAGCCCAGACCATTTCTACCTGCCTGCCACTGTTTGACCCTTTATTGTTATCATACATCTGCCTGATAATCCTGCCCTGGTGTCTTGGCCTAGAAAAGAAAACATTCAGTCTCTAGTAGATGTGGGAAATGGGGACCACTGCAGACAGATCTGAGCACGCTCTGGGAGCACTCCTCCAGCTCTGTGCTCCTGCAGTCCTCACTGCTGCGGAGCTCTGCTCTCAGGGTTCAGTCAGGTGACTCAGGTTTAGGCTTCACAAAAATAAGAGATACTATATTTGCCACCAATTAAAAAAAAAACAACAAAAAACCTGTGGTTCTAAAATGAGGGAAATTCTGGCTCTTCAGCCACCAAAAACCAAGGGACAAGGCACTGCACAGTTTTGCTTTTCTTTTAATGACTTTCTGTCAACGCCTTGACGTGTTTTTCTGAATGAGTTTCTTACCATCCTCCTTTCTTTCCAGAATATTCTAAGTTCTCTTTTTGGAGAGAAATAATAGCACTGAAATGAAAGATCTTCTTGTGAATCACTGGGATACCTGAATCAACAGAAGACTGAAGAAAAGTACATGAAGGACTGCAGGAAGGAGCTGCTGTATCATGCAATTGGTTGCCCAGAGGCTGAGGAAACCACAGCTCTGTGAAGAACCAAGCACTGTCTGGATCTGGCAAAGCACTGCGCTAACTGCGTTCAAGAAGATTTTGTTCACTTTAGTCCAAGCACATTGTGCTGTTCAGGGATGTTCATGTTAGCTGTTTCTTGCCTGCTTTAATGTTTTGGAGATGCTTTTCTTTATATAAATACCTTTGCAGGCTGAAAAGCAAGGTATTTGCTTTTCTCTTCTCACCAGGGGTTGCTCCGGTTGCTGTTTAAAGAAGTGTCTTCAATGCAAGACAGAACCCCTGATGAATAAGTGTGCCTGGTCACCAGCTGCCCATCAGAGCTGCCAGTGGGAACTCTCTCAGCTAACAATTCTGCAGAAACTTACTGAGAGGAAGAGTGATCATCCAAGCTGCTCCACTGATAGCATGAACCCTTCACAGCATCAATCCACAAACAAAACCAGGCTACTTTCATCAAGCAGTGTTTCCAGTATGGTCTTCACTAGCAAATTCCTTAATATGCAGGACTGACTTACCCTCTAGGAGTGTCCATCTTTCTCCACTGACTGCAGACGAGTTCAGAAAGACTAGCTTTGACCTAACATTCAGATAGCTGAAGTTCAGTGAAATGAATTTTAACCCTCAATGGCTGTTAGGTAATTCCAAACAAAAACATCCCACTTTACTTTCCCAAAGCATTTCCTACAGAAGACATTTATCAGACAAAAATCTGGTTTTACTGGTTCACATTGTGCTGGTAGACAATAAAATCTATTGCTTTTCTGCATCACCTCAGTCACTATTTTCTGACTTTACCTCCATCATGACATAAACACCAAAAGTGAATCTCACAAAGGCTCTCCAGCTGATTATCAGGCAAAAGTCTGTGAAAAAGTATCAATATGCCACTGTGAACAGTGTAATAATTTCTAGTGTACCAGTATGAAATACTTTAATATTTGATGTTTAATATTTAATGTTTTATTTCTTTATTATTTTATTAATTTAATTTTATTTAATATTCATTTAGTAAATTAAATTTAAGTATTTAAATATTAAATACTAAATACTTAAACATTTATAATGTATGTGCTCAGATATTCCACTCCTTTGTTACTTGTTTGTTTAGGCGTTTCTTGATGTCTGTTCCATGCTCAAGACACTTTCCATAAAATACAATAATCCAGACAGTTATTCTGGCTCTCGCAGTTATTGGTAGGCAATTCCCATACCATACCTAATACAAAGAACTTGGTGCCTTTTTGTCATGCTGTAAGTAGCACATATCATCCATCTCCAGAGCATCTATCTAACTCCGTCTCACTGTAATAGTTTGTCATGTGTACTTTTATCATATTCTTCTAATGCAGATTTTCACTCTGCCAGAGAAACGGGTTAATCTTATCCTAAATTCTGAAGTGGCATGAAGGGACTTCAAAGCTTAGCAATACATTTTATTCATATCTCTTGGTTATTCCTTCACCTTTCCCTACACAAAGTCATCCCTGTCCCCTTCTTGAATGCTCGGTGAAGATAAAGTAGCTTCAGTAAACACAGAATCATAGCATGGTTTGGATTGGAAGGCACTCTATAGATCTCCTAGTTCCATCCCCCCTGCCATGGCCAGGGACACCTTCCACTAGACCAAGCTGCCCGAAGCTCCATCCAACCTGATCTTGAACACTTCCAGGGAGGATCCATCCATGACTTCTCTGGGCAACCTGTGCCAGTGTCTCACCACCCTCATAGTAAATAATTTCTTTCTTTAATCTAAATCTACCTTCTTTCAGTTTAAAGCCATTACCCCTTGTCCTATCTCTACATGCCCTTGTAAAAAGTCCCTCTCTAGCTTTCCTGTAGGCCCCCTTCAGGTACTGGAGGGCTGCTATAAGATCTTCCTGCAGCCTTCTCTTCTCCAGGCTGAACAGCCCCAACTCTCTTAGCCTTTCTTCATAGGAGACATGTTCCATCCTGCTCCAACAGGTCCACTTGTTTCCTGTGCTGAGGGCTCCAGAGCCAGATGCAGGACTCAGGTGGGGTCTCAGCAGAACAGAGTAGAGGGACAGAATCACCTCCCTTGACCTGCTGGCCATGCTTCTTTTCATGCATCCCAGGATATAGTTGACTTTCTGGGCTGTGAGTGCACATTGTTGGGTCATGTTGAGCTTCTCATCAGTCAGCACACCCAAGTCCTGCTCATCAGGGCTGCTCTCAATCCATTCTCTGCCTAGCCTGTATTTGTGCTTGGGATTGCCCAGACCCAGACGCAGGACCCTGTACTTGGCCTTGTTGAACTTCATGAGGTTTGCACAAGGCCCACCTCTCAAGCCTGTCAAGGTCCCTCTGGATGGTATCCTTTCCCTCCAGCGTGTCGACCACACCACACAGCTTGTTGTCGTCAGCAAACTTGCTGAGGGTGCACTCAGTCCTACTGCCCATGTTGCCAACAAAGATGTTAAACAGTGCCGGTCCCAATACCAATCCCTGAGGAATGCCACTCGTCACTAGTTTCCACTTGGACATCGAACCATTGACCACAACTCTTTTGAGTGTGACCATCCAGCCAGTTACTTACAACCGAGGTTTAACCAATACAAGCAATCACTGTTCCCAGATTTGCCAGGAAGCTGTTGAACACTTGGGGCATTTGAGCTGGGCTAGCAGAAACAGCTAGGCTTGCTTTAGTGTGCAAGGAAATATCAGAAAGTCAGAGATCAGCTAATGGATGTTAGATACAATAGGAGCTTATTTAGGGCCATGTATTCTTCTCTGGGCATTTAACATTTGCTGATACTGCGTCATTCACTAAATTGACATGGAGTAAGTATTTGTAGCACCCTGTTGCTCAGATCTGTTTAATCCTGTTCTTGATGGAAAAGAAGAAAAGATTTGCTATGCTCTCTTCAGTCCTTCACAATTATCTTCTTGTGTCAAACCTTCCTCAAATCACCTTAGCCTTCAAAACTGGTAAGAATTGTCTTGATGAGTAAATTCGACCTCTGCAGCACAGAGACAGAGGGAGGTTCCTGGGAATCCACCCAGCTCCGCAGACAGTTTGGGCAGTTTCTTTCTCCCTGGAACAGTTCTGCTTCTTGTCCACCTGAAATAAATTATACAAATAGCTCCAAAGAGCAACTCTTTGGAATAGACCAGGCTGCACCGAGTAAATAACAGACATTACTACAGAAATGTCCTGGGCTGGGAAAATGTTCTTTGCCTGCCTTGCAAAGCTTTCTTGCCAATAAACCTCTTCAAAATGTAAAGCCAAGCACTGAGCTGTTCTATCCACAGACTCAGCTGGCCAAATCCCCCATGGATGTAAATCATCTGCGATCATCTCTGCTGGAGTAATTGGAGCTCTGCTGATTTACATCTGCCAAGGACCATCGGCAGCATACACCTGGGGACGGAAACTGAACATATTTGTAGTCGTTTAAATACATACATACAATCCTTTCTTCTCTGATTCTCCATGAGTACAAGTTTGCATTTTTGTTTAAATGAGAGAATAGTAAATAGATTTTGTGTATGACAAAATAAATAACCTAGGAACCAACATCAGTCAACAGCTAGCTTAACTGATTTGAGAGGTTAGGTGTTATTGGGGAGGGGTTTAATCAGAAGAGTCTCCTGTTTAAATGAATTTTAAATGAATTTTTGCTTCAAGATTGTTCAGCTTTTGAATAACACTAATGTCAAGCTCTTCTAGAATATATTTTATAGTGAAGATTGCAAAATATGCATTAAACATAAAAAATAATTTACAGATCAACAAATTATTGCTAAACACTCATCACAGTCAACCCATGCTACTACCAGGACTGGAATTCAAAGCTTCAAGCACCTGCCCCTACCTCAGTGACAGGGATATCATGGGCCCATGGGCTCATGGACCCAGCAGCGGGGGTTTAAGAAGTTATTAACCTCTACATGCCTATTACTCCTTCCCTCCTTGCCTTCTTTCTCCCACACAGTTGGACACAACTGCCTTCACACATCAAGTGTGTGGTCTTCTAGTCTGTTCTAGCAGAGCTAGCTCTTAAAGCTTAAGTTACTGAAGGATCATCTCAAGACCCACTTACTGGGTCACAGATGTGAGGAGGGAAGAGATGAGACAAACTTTTATATGCCTACACCTACAAGAGCCTGTCAGGCTGCAGCTGTGTACGTTAGCATCACGGAGTACAGCATCCTTGAATTTGTAGACAGCAAAACGAATTTGTACCCCCAGTGACCATCAAGAAAACTTATTGACATACTTGTCACTATCCTTACCCAAAACATTTCCTTGTAATGGAAAGCACTGACCAAAGGCACTTCATTTTGCCAGTTCACATTATCCTTATGCACAGAAGAAACACAAGTTTCCACTGATTAAAAGGTGACACTTTAAGTAATATCCGTTCTTTTCCAGCCTCCCAGAAGTGTGTGCTTTGAGACTACGCTAATTTTCTCACTCTCTTGGAAAGTGCCCCTCCTTGGAAATACTGTATTATACAAATAATGTGATGCACATCAGAGCAATTTCTTCTGCTTTCTGATAATCTCAATATATCTGGCAATTTAGTATAATAATTTATCTGAGTCTAAGGAGCCTCCTAATGACACCTGGCCCTCTGTGTGGGTTTTCATGGCACTCTATACTTACATCTCTGCTGCTATACACAGGTCCAGCCCTGGACCTGGAGACCAGGTGACACAGCGCATTCTTCACCCACCTGGTGGCCAGTCTGTAGCAGATTTGTCTTAGGGAGATCTCGTGAAAGCGTGGAGGACAGAGCGAGGGAATGAATTACCAGCTAAGCAGTGCAGTCAGTGCCCAGGGCTAAAGCAGAGCTCCTGGAGCCCATTTGCTTGTCAGTTCAGCCTTGGCAGAACCAGTCTGAAGCCAGGATGGGCTGTGAAGAATTGAGTCTCTCAATCCAGCTGCACAGGTTTGGTGGCCTCATGTGGAAGCCTGTCGTCACACTCTCCCCCTTGAGCTCCCAATGCTCTTGTCCTTGCCAGGAGCAGCAGTAGCCCGTCTGCAAGCCCCATATGGGAAGGAGGACCACAATAGCCAGCACAAGTGGCAGCCCCATGTGGGCTGGCGGGGAGCCACAAGAGGTAGCAGGAGCCTCTCTGGAGAGAAAGAGAGAAAACTGCTGCTGTTATGATAATACTCTGGGAATTAGTTACTGTTGACTTATTTATCGGTCTAATTAATTTCTTGTCTTTATTAAAACTGTTGTTCATTAGCCATTTAATTTGTGTTTATGAGTGGGAAAAGTAGCTCCTTCAGTGCAATAAAGCTTAGCATCACTATCCCAGGTCCCTGGCCTGGGTTTTGAGGGGGTTTTTGTAATAATCCACTTACACTGGAACCTCACTTTGTCTCTGCCTCTTGAAAGCACAGAGGAGCCAGGACTGATCAGTGAGTAATTACCCTTTTCTCATCCATCCTAACTCTCTGACAAAAATCTTCTTACGGCCAAGAGCTGCAGGGTTAATGTGACACACTCCAAAGCTGAGGAACTGTCCCACCTGGTCCCATCTTACCTACGAGCATCTTCCTCAGGGAGCTAAGGAGCAGCTCAAAGCTGGCAGGTGGCAGCAGTCTTTGAGAGAGTCCCAGTGCTCTGTATCACGGCCAGGAGGCGAGGGAGGGTGATGGAGAGTTCAGTCCCAGGAACTGAACTGGCATCTTCCCTCCCTTGACAGGGAATTGCTCTGCTTGGAAGAATCTTTCATGGCTCAGTCACCCAGGGCCCTGCTCACCTCCTCAGTCACTTCACTTCTGATCCCCACAAACACAATTTCTTCAGGCAATGCCCCAGTCCTGTATTTTCACTCAGTCTCTCCAATTCTTCCCATATGCCCTACCATACTGGTTCCTGCCTTGATTGGGAACTTACTGTTTTAGCTTTGACTCATCAAGGGGATATTAACTGGGCCTTCACTTTGAATTAGTGCAAGGGAGAGGTTTAGCCCATCAGCTCTTCAACAAGACTTTCAAATAGCTGTTGCCAATGTCTGGCAGTCCAGATTCATAATAAATTTGGAAGTGTGCCAGTGCTCCAAGTCTAATTAAAATCTCTCAGGTATGTGACCAGCATGTCCTGCTAACATAATCAAAGACAGACTGATGGCTGTGGGATATACAAGCGATATACTTGCAGGGATCTAGAAGTTTAGTGGTGAATTCAGCCTCTTCTTCTGTGTTGTTACACACCAGGGAGGGTTCTGTGGATAGAGCATAGACATACTGGATGACTACACATGCACTGCAGTCCTATGTCCTGACTCAGCTCATCACCAAGTCCTTGCTGTGGATTCCTGTCCTCCTCGGGTCTCCCAGCAGCTCCTGTGTGTGTGGTCACTCCATGCTTACATTTTTTCCCCAAAATAATTCACATCAAAGAACAGCTAGACTAACATTTTCTATAATTAATCACTTATGCAAGGTGATTTTGACAAAATCTACTGTGTTCCCGCTGACTTGCTTCTTGTATGATTGATTTTAAATGTGGAAGAGTAAAATCAAACCTGGCATGCCCTCCTGGAAATGTTACCAGCCCCTGTCTGCTCTGTACTGCCTAGCTAAGGACTGCAAAAGGGTTCATCAACCAGTCGAGGATCTGTCCCTGTTGCAGTAGGTCTCTGCCCATGGTTCTGCCATTCACAACATACCTCCATGCTGCTTCACTCCGGTGGTGTTCTGCAGTCCATACCTAGATTTTTTTCTAACTCTACAGATGCTTTGCAGCACTGTGTGCGCCCTTACTAAGGATAAAATGTGTTTTCAGGTCATTTTTGTTTCAAGTACCAAAAGGTTTTTGTGTACATAATGCATAAATTAAATATTATTAATGCTGTTACTATGATTGCATGTTCCAGTTCCCAGGCTTATTTTAATGATATACATGATGAAAAATCCATGTGGGCATAACAATGAAAAATATGCTGCTCTTCATGGCATTTCATTTTATAGATCGACAAGAGAAGTCTAAGATGATGACTAATTTCATGATAAGATCATGTCACTTATTGCCTGCCATAAATGAAAGGTCATATGCAGTCACCTCTTCTACATTCTTGAATTCATTCTAATTACTGTCCTTAAACAAATGGCTGTGACTGAGACACCCTGCAGACAACACGACTGTCTTTGCCTTTATCCTTTAATACATGCTAAATCTATGCAGCACAGGTTAAGATTGACCTTAAAAGAATATAAATTCAGGTTTGGCTGTCAATTACATTCATTCTTTTCATTTATGAAACCATATGTATGAGCGGGCTTTGTGCACCCATCCTATTCGCTCCTATCGCGTTCATTTCATAATGCCTCATAGTTGCAGAGCTCTCAATTTAATCTAGACATTTTCTTTCCAGTTGATTTACTAAGGTTTCAATTCTACACACAGATGATTGAATAAAGTAACATAAATCTCCCAATGATTAGAAAATGTGCTCATTTATTACATGGACAATCAGTTTATTTAAAAACATAATTAGTTTGTACCTCAGGAAACCTTTCCCCAGTTGTGATAAACTATATATAATTACTGGCTTTCCTTCAGTGAAATTAAAAACCACACAATGCTGCTACTAGGACTGTGTGATTTGTTGGAGAAAAGGGGTTCTATTTTCCCTTTGTATTTTCAGCAGATTGATTTTTCATTCTTCTCATCCCTTGAGAGGGAGATAGAAATAGAACAGATAGATTTTAGGGGAGATGATTGACAACGATAGCATAATATACCCAGAATTACCAGTGACTGTGGGAATCTACTTCACAGTCTTCCTGCTAATCAAATGAAAGACAAAATCTTCAGTGATGATAGCAGGTGTTAATGGCTTTGCCAGAAGCAGACTGGCCATCTTTCCTTATCCTACAAACTGCATCCTAAAAGCTTCCCTGGTCGAGAGCCACAAGACATATCACACATTTTGAAGATCTGGGGCAGAAGGAACAGTTCACAGGTGAGAGCTGACAATGTCTCCCTTAGAATGAGAAGACTTTTTTGGGTGTTGATGGATGCGTGCTTCTGCGTTGCAGGGGGACTCAGTGACATTGGACTCAACTCTCTGATGACTCAACCTTCCCAGCATACTCCAAAAGCCAGGAATCTGCATAGAATCATGGAAACATAGAATGGTTTGGTTTTGAACAGACTTTTAAGGTCATGCAGTCCAATCCCCTTGCAGTAAGCAGGGATATCTTCAATGAAATTAGGTTGCTCAGAGTCCCGTCCAGCCTGACCTTGAATGTTTCCATGGACAGGGCATCTACAACCTCTCTGAGCAACCTGTTGTTGTTAAAGATGCATGGCAACATCTTACAGACAAACACACCTCTGTTATCAGCCATACAATGCAGCTCTGGCATACAAGTTGCATTTGAGTGACATGATGCCCAAATATAGCTCAAGAACACAGGCTGGCAACCGTGTTGTACAGGCTACTGTTTGAACGGACTATCACTGCCCCTTTTCTCACAGGTATGCATGGCTAATAGAGATGTAAGGATGAATTTGTGTAGTCTGATCTCAGCTGGGATAATTCAATATCAGTTAGCTGAAACAACAGTTCCAGATGCTGGTTCTGTCACCTGCCTTGTCCACATCCTTTCCTACATGAGAATTTGCTGCTCTGGAAGGCTGTTCTCAGCCCTGTCACAAAGATACCATCTCCTTGGCTTACTACTGTTGTTCACTCGTTTGTAAAATGGGAGTAACTATTACTTACTTGACAAGGACTTCTGGGGCATTCACGCATTCATGCGTCTAAAGCTTTCCAGGATCCTCACCAAACAGTAATGTCAGGCATCATTATTCACACAAATTGTTTTGAGTCATATCTCTAATTTTGGGGGAGTCCATGCTTTGTCTTGCTGCAGTGCCAATGACAATGAAATTCACTTTCCAGTCCCATAATAAATATGCAAGTTCTGAGTTTACCAGCCAATTTATCTACATGCAAAGCTTCTCTTGATGGTCACTCACTTGTTGGAAATTACTGGCAGAATTATACTGTATGTTGCAGATGAACAGCACAGGTAGCATGTTTACACTGATGAAGACATTATTTGCTTGTATTTGTTTCTGGCATCTTCATTCAGCTCTTAAATACTGTGGACTCTTTTACCAGCAGAGCAATTTCCTTACCAAAAATAATCAGTCATTCACTGCAATCTGCTCTCACCCTTAGCATTTATTCTGTTCTTAATTGTCATGCAGTCAGCTTCATCCTTGTACGATAAATTGCATTGCCCCACAATATACTTATAAAATATGGAAATATTAAACTCCTGATAAACAAAGTCATGTGTACTACAAGAAGAAAGTGAGGAGTAGGAAAGGAAAGGGAAGAACCGAGACTAGCAAGCTCTCAAGCCTTTCAGCTGTTTCTAGGAACTATTGGTAAGTGTTTGCCTGGCAGGGAGTGAGGAGGAGGAGGGGAGAAGATCAAGACAAGGCACAGCAAAGAAGACTTGTTCAGTCAGTGTGAAGTATTTAAGACCTAAGCCCAGGTCCACTTGAATTAACTAATAGGCTTCCCTGGAAAGCCATAAGTTTGGATTAATCTCTTGGTTTCAGAGAAAAACAGCTTTTTATCACCTCTTACAGCTGGTCTGATTCAGGAACAAGAAGGTCAAGTGACTTTCCGGAGATGACACGGTGATGGATTGCCTCATTTCAGTTTAAACCTAGAACTATTCTGGTTGTCATATCTATCTACCTACCTAAGCATTTATAAAACATCCATCATTGTGGTGTCTCAGCACTTATACAGTCACTTAAGCAGACGACCCTCTGAAAATCTATTCTCTGCCACAGCCTCATACTTGCTGACTGGAGAGGGAGCTATTCTTTTTCATCCTCCTCCTGTCTCCAAGGAACTGAAAGCAAACTTTTCTTTTTTTTCCATTGCTATGGAGAGGAGAATCACACTGTCCAGGGTTGTTAACTACTAGCTCCCTAGATGCGCAAGACAAACATTGCTAATAAAAATATATCTAATAATTTAAAAATAAATTGCTTTGCTAAATAGAAATGCTAAATAGCAGCAGAGCATCTCTGTTTTTCTGCTAATAGATTTGATATCTCGTTTCTTATTTGCTATTTGTCCCTGGCTGGAGTCAGTAAAATAAATGAATACATAGTTATTCTGTCCAAATACATTCTTTATTTGCAGCCACCTCAGATAACGTTTTATATGTCTCCTACTCCCAGCTGTTATGTCTCAAACCTGTATCATCAGCTTTGGCAAGGGAAGAAGATCCTGTCCATCCTTTCATGATATCTAGCTTTATAACATGTCATAACTTCTGCTCATGCTTATTCTGTGGGGTGGCAATGCATATCTCAAAAATCTTGTTAGAAATCAGCATGCAGAAAGGGTTGTAGAAAACATGTAATAAATAAACTAAAGAAGACTTCATGTGAAACTCAAAGAGCTCGGTGCAGAACCAGCCTGAGAAGAAAATTGTATGGTGGAGGTGGGATTCAGGAGGAATTTTTCTTCTAAAATATGACAACCCACCTACAATCATTCACTACCTTATTATTAAAAAATACAATAGAGCTAAGGCACAGAAGACACATCCCATAGTCATTTGATTGCAGTCACATCAAGAACCAAAAATAGATTACTGCCCTTTAGGTCTGTTGTATGTTTTAGTAAACTACATGCCCTGAATGTGACTAAGTGGGTTGTCTTATAATTAATTCTAATTTTTTTCTGTATATTTTACATTTCTTCTGCTTGAATATCTTGACTTTGTCCTGGATTATAGCTAAGGGATATAATTTATGTAAACTACCCAATTATCCTTCAACTGCTGTCTGTCCCAGTTGCAATTTGTAAATGAATCTGAATCCAGGAGAGGGTGTGTAATTATATGAATAACCAGAAAATGAAAATGAAGGAAACCCACAATACTTCTTTGATTATTATCATGTCCTAGAAAGTTAACTTTGTTACAAGCAAAGCCTTAGAAAGCTATAAATCTGTCCCACCTCAGTCACACATTGATTTCAAAGGCATCCACCATGGATTGAAGGGCTCTGGTAGCCTTTTCTGGCTTATGGCTGATAAAGTTCATAAATAGGGTCTTTTTGGCAACAAGCAGGGCATCACACAATACAACTTTAAAATGGAGAGAAGTATAAAAGCAGGCATCATAATTGGAATGATACGACATCTATATTGCTAATGTCAGAACAAGAGACACGGAAGAGCAAGGAAATCTGTAGATTGTGAAAGGCTTAAAACATTAGGTTGGGCTGTTTTAGGACATGTTTAGATGACCCAGTCACAGCTGATGAGAAACAAGACAAGCTCTTTGTGTACATCCAGGAGAAGATACTACTCTGGTGATTCATGCTCCAGTGCTGCTAGACCTTCCTAATCCTCAGGAATTCTGCGGAGGACACCAAGTTGATTAGTGCAGTTGATATGCTAGCTGGAAGGGATGCCATTCAGAGGGAGCTTGACAGGCTTGAGGAGTGGGCCCATGCGAACCTCACGAAGTTTATCAAGGCTAAGTGCAAGGTCCTGCACATGGGTCAGGACAATTCCCAATATTAGAACAGACTGGGGGATGAAGGGATTGAGAGCAGCCCTGAGGAGAAAGACTTAGGGATATTGGTGGATGAAAAGCTGGACATGAGCTAGCAATGTGCGCTCACAGCCCAGAAAGCCAATCATATCCTGGGATGCATCAAAAGAAGTGTGGCCAGCAGGTCAAGGGAGGTGATTCTGTCCTTCTGCTTTCCTCTGGTGAGACCCCATCTGGAGTCCTGTGTCCAGCTCTGGAGACCTCAGCGCAGGAAAGACATGGACCTGTTGGAGCAGGTCCAGAGGAGGGCCACAAAAATGATCAGAGAGATGGAATGACCATCCTTTGAAAAGAGGCTGAGAGCATTGGGATTGTTCAGTCCAGAGCAGAGAAGGCAGCGGGGCAACCCTATTGCAGCCTTTCACTTTGTGAAGGGGATTTATGGGAAAGAGAGAGACTTTTTACCATGGTCTGTAGTAACAGAAAAAGGGGCAATGTTTTTAGGCTGAAAGAGGGTAGATTTAGACTGGATATAAGAAAGAAAATTTTTTTCAGTGAGGGTGGTGAGACACTGAAACAGGTTGCCCAGAGAAGTCGTGGATGCCCCATCCATTGGAAGCATTCAATGTCAGGTTGTACGGGTCTCTGAACAAGCTGATCTAGTGAAAGAAGTACCTGCCCTTGGCAGGATGTTGAACTAGATGATCTTTGAAGGTCCTTTTCAATGGAAACCATTCTATGATTCTAAGATACTTGCAACTCTACACATAGCCCAACACTTTTCTGCATGTTTTCTCCCTTAAATCCCAACACTAGAGCAGTGCTCTCCCTCCCTTGTGGTCCCACACACATTTCTGGGCAGCTAAAAATGTTGTAGCTCCCTCCTACGGACCTGTGTTTTCAGTTTATCACACCTTATTTCAGGGTGTGATGCCCACCTGGGTGCAACACCTCAGAAGACGCTGGCTGCAATGTAAGCCAAATCTTGTCACCTTCAGGACTGGTGACCAAAAGGATTCATAAAGGACTGCGCTGTAAATGTATTGTAGGACCACAGAAAAACTTCAGCTGAACAAATCAAAGGAGACCAGCAGCTTTGGTCTGGTACAACAGGGACCACCCTCATTGCAGACCAGTAGCTGAGGAGAGATGACTCAGATGGGTTGCTGAACACTGCATGGGTTGTTTTGGTGACCTTTAGTAATGTAGCAAGGAAGTGGATGGCTGCAGCTGTGGATAGCTAAAAGCCCATGGTTGGAAGCTCACCAGAATATTTTTATGTTGTCAAAAATGATATGCCAAAAATCCATGAAACTATGCAGGCTCACAGATTTCCAAATACATGGTGGAAATACAGGGTGAATTAAAAAAAAAAAACAAAAACAAAAAAAACCCAAAGGAATTCATGCCAGACTAAAAAGAGCTTTTCTTCATGATGATATCCACAGGTTGAGGACAGCTGCATCCTATTTGAGGATTTATTGTTACTTTTTTGAGGATGGTGGGTTTTTTACAATTCTGAATTGTAGGTTCATCAATATCAATAATATTTTTTCTTTTCTCTGATTTATAATTATTATGGCAGGTATTGCACTAGCCTTCTGACAACACCAAGGGCTGTTTCAAGACTCTCTTGTCACAGCATTCCCTGTGCACCATTAAACTGCTTCTTTCTCCAAGGATACCTCTATGCCAAATGGGAAGGGCACTACTGAATCCACGCTCAAGACTTGCCTGCCTTTTAGCCATCCACTCTGAAAGCGTGGCCTTGGCAGTGCCCAGGAAGGTGCTTCAGAACCAGTGAGATATCCCATGCCCCAGCACACCCAGCAGGTAAGTTCAGGGCCAGACTCGCCTGAGTAAGCTGCTGTCCTGGAGGCAACGAGGCGGCTGCCTGTAGGGAAGAGGCAGGGAAGTGTGCAGGAGAAGCAGCACACTTCTCACAGAGGAATGACATTGTTGGGGCTGGGTACACCCAGGTGGGGAGCTCCTTCAGCTGAGCTTTGTGAGGAGTCATCAGATGCAGCAGTAACAGGGAGGCAGTTACAATTCTGGCAGCAGCAGGCAGCTCTGTCTGGATTTAAAAAGACTGTCCTGGCTTTTACTTTTATCCAGTTTGTTATCGTTTTATCTTTTTTTTTGCAGGTTGCTGTGTATTCCATGAAAAAAAAAAAAGTCTATACTCGTGAATACACTCATGAATCATATATATATAAATGTTCAATGCTACACTATACTGTACAGATGCATAATTGGGAGATATGACACCCAACACAGCATTTCTGTGTTCTGCTGCTTGTTTTCCTGTTCATACAGGTTTATTTTCTCTCTCCTGAGTCTGAAGTACGCTACTTGAATAGCCCAGAAAAGAAAAGACATGTCACTGAATATGTGCTTTGTTTAGCTTTGTGATTATCTGATTTCTCTCTGCCACAGTTCATGCTAGTTAAGCCAAACAAAGACCTACTGTACCTTGACAGCAGGACCATCTGGAGTTCATTCTTGTAATTATTTTCAAATACAGAGTCCTCCTCTGGCAGATAGGTATTTTAAGGCATCACAGGGAATGCTCATTAGTTTATTGTGAAACAAATCCTGAGTTTCATATCATTCTGAAAATGGTATTTTTGTCATCATAAGTAATCAATCCTGATATAGAAAAAGTGTGAATGTGTGCATGTGTGTGTGGTATGGATATACAATTACATGGCTGCCCACCTGCAAGCTGGGAATTATAGATGACAGTCAGGGAAGATTGATTTTTCATCCTAATAGCTTAGAGACTGCCTTTTTAATTGCAACTGTTTTGCCAATTCTTTGCAGGAATTGCATCTGGTAAAGGGAATTAAAGACATTCAGACTGTGAAAGGAATTGCAGTGCAAATGCATTAGCATCAAGACTTATTTGCATCTAGATACATATTCTGATTGCATATTTTATAGGTGAGCAGAGAACATAGTGCTGTGGTTTTTATGGGGATGCACAGTGAACTGTTATTGCCCAGGCAGAATTTGGAAATTGATATACCAGACGTAATCACATCCTTTTCTGGCTGACACTCAGGAAATGTAGGCTTCCTGGGTCTGATTTCCAAAAGTAACTAAGGAACTTAGAAGTCCATGATCAAAAGGGCATTACAAAACAGATTTACAAAGGAACTGAGCTAGCTAGTGAGATTTACAAAGCCTGGAGATGAGTTGGGAACTCATGAGTTCACTGTTGCTTTTCAATACCTTGCCAAAATGTTCATTTAGTTGATCTGCAATAGGTGACTATCTGCATATTTAGATGCTTGAATATCTTTGAAAATCTGACCCTACACATAGAAAACATCATCAAGACTTCAGTACATTGGAATGAGAAAACAGTTACTTTGTCCCTAGGAGCTTTTGATAATTACTTATCTTCTGTCATCTTTATTTGCTAGTTAATGAAGGACTACCCCTAGGGACTGGACAGGTGGGATTCATTTTACTTGGTGTGAGATGTTTCCATTGTAGGTTTCATCAGCGGGGTTAGTCCCCACTCCGATGGAAAGTAAAAAGCACTAGCAGGACATGATTTGTTTGACCTGCTTAGATATCTAATCAAATGTGAGGTGAATCATGCATAGAGGTGCTTCATTCTTTCCAGTTCCCTACAAACAACAAAACAGAGAAGCAGCTCAAATGTAGACATCTAGATTAAAGATACAACATCCGGAGAAGCACAACCAGCAGGTCCAGGGAAATTATATTTTCCCTCTACTTGGCAATGGAGTCCTGAGTTCAGTTCAAGAGGGATGAGGAGAAAGTGGAGAGGGTCCAGCAAGCTGTTACCAAAATGATCAAGGACCTGGAGTGGAAGAATCCCAAGGGAAGGTTGTGGGAAATGAACTTCTTTAGCCTGAGGAGGAGAAGTCTAAGGACATATACCATGGCACCTGCAACTACTCAAAATGCAGTTGTAAAGATGACAACACTAAACTCTTCTCTCTAGTGGCTCATGAGGCAACATGGGACAACAGCCTGGACTTCAGCAAAACACTTCTCAGAGGAGAGATTATTTAGCAGAGGAAAAAGGTGTCCAGAGGGGTGATAAAAATCTCCATACTTGGAGGTGTTCAAGACTTGGTTAGACCTGACCTGGTGATAAGTTAGTCCCACTTTGGTGGAAGTTTGGCTTAGAGACCTCCAGGTCTTGCCACCAACATTTCTATAGTGGATATCCTTCTTAGAAGACTAAGGGAACAAAATCCTATCCTATGTCAGTCTGAGAAACAGTCTGAATCTGGTGGTGTTTGCGACTTTTCTTAAATGCTTATACTAATTTTGTCACCAGGTCTTTATTCACTCTTGACAATTCACACTTGATCATTTGCATTTTCATATCCCCTCGCACCCAGAGGAATATTCTTCTTTCAAACCACCAATGATTTGAGACTGATATGAAGAAACTAAATAGAGATTCCCACAAGAAACTGATTTTGGTTTTGTCTCTTGCAATGAGCAGAAATGCAGGGGTGGCTCTTACCTTAGGGACAGCTGGCCCATCCCCGCCAGAACTTTTTAAACCTCACTAGTACCTTTCTTTATTTTTCTGTTTTAACTGTGGTATGCAGTGGTAGCATAATGCACGGGAACCCCTTCTGTGCTCAGCTGGAGCTGCCAGATGAGAACTCCTTAAAATCACAGAATCATAGGTTGGAGAAGATGTCTAAGATTATCAAGTCCAAGTATCCGCCCAACACCACCATGCCTACAAAACCATATCCCAAAGTGCCATATCTACATGTTTTTTGAACACCTCCAGGGATGGGGACTCCACAACCTCCCTGGGCAGCCTGTTCCAATGTCTGACTACTATTTTAGTAAAGAAATTTTTCCTAATATCCAATCTAAACCTCCCCTAAATCAACTTGTGGCCATTGCCTCTCATCCTATCGCTAGTTACCTGGGAGAAGAGATCAACACCTGCCTCACTACAACCTCCTTTCAGGTAGTTGCGTAGAGCAACAAGGTCCCCCCCTCAGCTTCCTCTTCTCCAGACTAAACAGCCCCAGTTCCCTCAGCTGCTCCTCAGAAGACTTTTTCTCTAGACCCCTCATCAGCCTTGTTGCCCTTGTCAGGACACGCTCCAGCACCTCAATGTCCTTCTTGTAGTGAGGGACCCAAAACTGAACACAGTACTCCAGGTGCGGCCTTCACCAGTGCCGAGTACAGGTACAGGGATCACCTCCCTACTCCTGCTGGCCACACTGTTCCTGATTTAAGCCAGAATGCCACTGGCCTTCTTGGCCACCTGGGCGCACTGCTGGCTCAGGTTCAGCTGGCTGTTGACCAACGCTCCCAGGTCCTTTTCCTCCAGGCATCTTTCCAGCCACTCCTCCCCAAGCCTGTAGCGTTGCATGGAGTTGTTGTGACTCAACTGCAGGACCCAGCATTTGGCCTTGTTGACCTTCATATAGTTGGCCTCGGCCCATGGATCCAGCCTGTCCAGATCCCTCTGCAGAGCCTTCCTACCCTCAAGCAGATTGACACTCCCACCCAACTTGGTGTCATCTGCAAATTTACTGAGGGAGCACTCAATCCAGATCATTGATAAAGATGTTAAACAAGCCCAGACCCAAAACGGAGCCCTGGGGAACACCACTCGTGACCAGCCGCCAGGTGGATTGAACTCCATTCACCACCACTCTCTGTGCTTGGCCATTCAGCCAGTTCTTTATCCAGGGAAGAGTACACCCGTCCAAACCATGGGCAGTCAGTTTCTCCAGGAGGATGCTGTGGGGAACAGTGTCAAAGGCCTTACTAAAGTCCAGGTAGACAACATCCACAGCCTTTCCCTCATCCACTAGGTGGGTCACCTTGTCATAGAAGGAGATCAGGTTGGTCAGGCAGGACCTGTCTTTCATGAACCCATGCTAGCCAGGCCTAATCCCCTGGTTGTCCTTCACATGCCCGGTGAGCACACTCAGGATGAACTGCTCCATAATCTTCCCCAGTACCGAGGTCAGGCTGACAGGCCTGTAGCTCCTAGGATCCTCCTTCTGGCCCTTCTTGTAGATGGGTGTTACATTGGCGATCCTCCAGTCATCTGGGACCTCTCCTGTTAGCCAGGACTGCTCATGGATGATGGAGAGTGGCTTGGCCAGCTCCTCCGCCAGTTCTCTCAGCACTCCTGGGTGGATCCCATCTGGTCCCATAGACTTGATAGTGTCCAGGTGGCACAGCAGGTCATTAACTGCTGCCTCCTGGATTATGGGAGTTTTGTTCTGCTCTCCTTCCCTATCTTCCAGCTCTAGGGGGTGACTACCCTGGGAATAACCAGTCTGACTATTAAAGACTGAGGTGAAGAAGGCATTAAGTACCTCAGTCTTTTCCTCATCCTTGTTGGCAATATTTCCCCCGGCATCCAATAAGGGATGGAGATTCTCCTTGGCCCTCTTTCGGTTATTAATGTATTTGTAAAATCATTTTTTGTTGTCCTTTACAACAGTGGCCAGCCTGAGTTCTAGCTGGGCTTTTGCCTTTCTAATTTCCCCTCTACATGACCTAACGGGACCCCTGTACTCCTCTTGAGTCTCCTGTCCTTTCTTCCATAAGTGGTAGACCCTCCTTTTTTTTCTGAGTCCCAGTAGGAACTCCCTGTTCAGCCAGGCTTGTCATCTTCCCCACTGGTTCATCTTGCGGCACATGGGGACAGACTGCCCCTGTGCCTTTAAGACTTCCTCCTTGAAGAATGTCCAGCCTTCCTGAACCCCTTTGCCTTTCAGCACTCTCTCCCAGGGTACCCTCTCAACCAGCATCCTGAACAGGCCAAAGTCTGCCCTCCAAAAGTCCATGGTGGTGGTTTTGCCGGCCCCTCTCTTAACTTCAACTCAAACCCAGAACTGTATCATTTCATGGTCGCTAAGCCCAAGACGGCCTCCGACCACCATATCTCCCACCAGTCCTTCTCTGTTAGTAAAGAGCAGGTGTAGCGAGGCACCTCCCCGGTAGGCTCACTTACCAGATTTTTTTTTTTTTTAACTAACACTGAGAGGTGGGAAGTAGCTCTTATCTATTCACACACTTGTATGGTAGACCTCTGTAGGAATTTTTCCAGCTGTCCCCAAACTTGCGTAGACAGGCATGTGTCAGTTTGGACTGAGCATGATAAGTAATGGGTAGGAGAAAGTTTAAAAGGTCATTTATGAGGCAATGGAAATTTTTCTGCTTTCTGAAGTATAATAACTGAATATTTTAATCTTGTTAGTATTGACTTGATAATGAGTAACCTGCACCGTTTTTGTTTTATATTCTGTTGTTTTCTTAAACCTCCCTTGTGTTACACACATGCATGCACACATAAAACCCTACCACAAAATTTTATGTTGAGATTCCCACTAGTCAAAATGCATTAGGCCTGCCATTAGAGAAATGTGAAAACCAGATTCCTTTTTCAACTGATTGAGATCCAGAAATAAAATGTCTTCAAACACTGGGGATATATTTGCAAAGACTGAGCTTGTAAGCTTTGCTACAGATGCTTAGATAAATATAAAACTCTGAAACCTTTATTTTTACTATTATGAGTAGCTATGCAAAGTCTGACTTCTTTTAAGTCAGTAATTGAAATGAGATGTGTGTATGGAAGCTGGATAGAAATGTCACACTGAAAAGAAGATGAACAGCAAAATGGAAGCTTCCTCAAATCCTAAATGTTTAATTTCTACTCATGAGGATAGCTTTAGTGCTCATCACTTAAAGTTATTCCATCTATGAGGTCAAGGTAATTTTGGACGTGCAGGAACTGAGGAGCTTTCCGCTCATGTTGTAAAATAAAGTGTCTTTGTGAAAGAGCAGGATCAAGATAAAACAAGTCCTATAGCAAAGGCTGGGTAGAGAACAGTGGGTGGAGTAAAATCACATGAGAGGGGAAAAACTAAGCACAAAAGGCGATACCAGTTTTACAGTTCTTCCTCTCCTTGACTCACTATCCCTGGAGGTGTTCAAAAAACGTGTAAATGTGGCACTTTGGGATATGATTTAGTAGGCATGGTGGTGTTGGGTGGAGTGTTGGGCTTGATGATCTTAGACGTCTTTTCCAACCTATGATTCTATGATTGTATTTTCCACAATTTTGCTAATTCACTTGAACTAAACAAATAGGATGCTCAGAAATGGATTCAGTGGGAATCACTCAGGTCTATAACTTCATGCCAGTGAATGCTGCTTTGTGCAGCAGTCTGGCAGTCACATGCTGGAGCAGAAGGCGAAAAGCCTTCCCTTCGACAACTCCCACCAGTACCCACACCCTTACTTGAGCCATGGTTTTGGGAAATACAAGTGAATACTTCTGGTTTTACATACTTTGTGGACATATGAAAGGCTATAATGTCTCACAGAGTGGCAAAAGATAAGGACCTTTGAATATGGTGCACAAACCACTGTAGAATGACATTGTTTGACGGAAGAACTCGTAACCCAAATATCTTGAGACTCCAAGTACAAGTACGAACAGAATCCAGCTTACAAAAGGCAATTTGCAGCTTGTTTCAACTAAAATATGGAGAGCGGAGTAAATCTTTCTAACCCTGCCGTTCTGTCTCTCTGGTGAAAAGATGTACTGGGTCTCAGGGCAGTTAATTTGTCATCCAAATTCCCTGCCTACTTTAATTTTTATGTGCTGAATTGTTATCAGCAGAGCCACAATTTTGGAACACCATGTTTACAAGGGAAAGCACTGTTTACCATGCTCAAGATTGTGATGCCATCTGACATTTCAGTTTATACAGAAAAACAGAGCCATACAATTTCATTATCAGAAATATTTCCTGGTTTTGTTTTGTTGCTGTGTCATGACAGCACAGTAGCATGAATGAGACAGAGACCCCAGTGTGACTGGGAAAATACCTTCTGAGAGATGGGACTCCCAGTCTGGTATCCGGATAAGTATACAGGTATACATGGCACAATAAAATACTGGATGCAATTTTTGGATACGGTACTAGAAGAAATCTTGCTTCTTTAGTGTTGGAGCAGACTAATCCTGATGAGAGCAGAGGTCTACACTCTGGAGAAGAAGGTCACAGTCCCCAGCTGTGCTTCTTACCAACCCCAACATGCTCCACAGAGCCAGTGTGAATGACTCCGTCTCATCATGCAGCTGGGGAGCGATGAAGGCATAAATCCTGGCTCCAGTGAAATCACTGGCAGGTTGAAGTGGAGATTTTTAATTGACACCAGTACATCCAGAATTTCACACCATCTACCTTTCAAACACTTCTGGTTAAAAAAGAAGAACTCAGCCCTGCTATAAACAGAGACAAGTCACACAAACAAAATGGAAATCAGCAAAGTTGTGTTCATCTGCACCAGTTCTCAATTTTGCTTTTGAATTTTTCCAAATTTCCCTCTTTTTTTTCCAAAAAGCATAATGGCTAGAGAGTTTCTGAATTTTATCTTCCATGGGGCAGATACTAATAAGTAGTGTGAATTAATCCATAAAGCAATTATACCTTTACTTCTGGAAAACACCATACACAATTGTGCGTACACAACAGAATGTATAAGCATATACCTCCACCAGCTAGATACTTAGGTTTAGTAGCCTGGCAGCTGTAAAAATCAATTTGTATGCAATGACCACCTCATACCTCCTAAATTCATGAATGTTCTTTGACTGAGGATTCATATTGATTTTAGGTTTTATTCCCAGGAATTGATTTCAGCAGTCATTTAGTACTATATGTCAGTAAAGTTGAGTAAAATCTACATGAGCAGTTCTTATTTAACACAAATTAGCTCTAATATTTCCCCTTGATTAAGTATGACAGATATGCAGTTTTACTGTTTGCCATCATGCAAGGGAGAAATCTATTACAGCCCTTATGAATTACAAGAAATGAGAAAATGTCATTAGTTCCTGGACTCCTGGATGGTTAATATGTGAAGTTTTGCACAGAATCAAATGAAATGATGAAAAGTTGCATTTTGTATAACTGGTCATGGTGTAATGGTTGAAAAATGCACGCAGCAACATGCTGTGGTACCCTGCAGTACATATGGACAGCATGGGGGTCAGCAATGAATGTATCTGTCCTGTATCAAGGACATTTCAATTTGTAGTCCCAAACTACAGATATTTACAGGGGGCACTAAAATTGAAGAAATCGCAGGTACGCTGAAGGAACCAGAAGAGCAACTTCAGCAAATATGAACAATTTCCATTCTTTATAAGAAGTACTGCAACCCAGTGGCAGTATTTACCCTAGTTCATTAAGACGATCGTCTGAATTTTCAAAGGGATTCAGAATTCAATGTTAGAATCTGAAGCCTAATGATTGAAGCTCTGATCTAAAACCAAAATTGAGATTTTTTTAAAGCTTCTAAGGAGACCAGAGGAAACCTGTTAGTGGATGCTTGTGAGTTTCTGAAAACGAGGTGATTTTAGGGTGTTTTAAGCTACATTAACCAAAAAAAGCAACACTGGCTTAACTCTGTAGAAGAATATGGACACCTAGTGAGAGCTTAACTGTGTTTCTCTATGTAAAACAAAAAAAAATAATTTAATCCGCTTAGTTGATGTGTCATTCTGGGGACACAAAGAATGGAATTAATCTGGTTATACACAGATAGCTGTAGTGTATAAATCTCCACCTCAGGCAGTCACAATGTGCTCTCTGTAGTCTTTGAAGGAGCAATTGTTCGTGGAGAAATCTAAGCATGGGTTGCTACAGAGTCCTATGTCTCTCCATTGAGTATAAAGTGGACATCAGGTAGCTAGTTCAGATGGAGACACCTGAAGTCTGTTGAGACTGATCCTTCTTGTAAGATCTGTGTCTAATATTTATTATCACTGAATTTCTCTAAATCTGTGAAAGTCCATTACTGCCATACTCAGAAATTCTTCAGTTCTGTTAGTGCTAGACATTGAGTACTCCTAATCCTGGACTGAACACATGCTAGGTATGCAATTCAGTAGAGAGACACTCAAATTTAGATAACTATACGTGGACCATTATAGACAAAAGACATCTAGTCACTAGCAGAGCCCAGAGAATGATTCAGTCATCCCCTAGGAAGAAGAGGTACAATGGTTGCCTATACATAGGTAGTGAGCATCTTCTTAAGCACTGGGGAGTACCCACCTGAACTCCAGCTAGTGCTCCTGAAAGGCGAGGCCTCCTTGATGCACTATATCTTATCTGTCAGCCCTGTGTAGACATCTTGGATACCCTAGGGCATCACAAGTGGCATTAGCCACTACTGTTCAAGTAAATGAATCTCATGGTCAGATGTCTAGGGTGAACTGAACTACATGCTGTACAGGATGATAACTAATCTGTGAGAATTATGTCAGTCATTTAACTTTCTCTTGATCTTTTGAGGTGTTAAGTTTAAATACTGTCACAAAAAGAGGACATCATCCACTGCTTAGGCTTCATACTGCCTTTGTGCACACATGATTCTTCCCAGACTGGAATAAACCAGCAACAACATTTAATGGCTTCAATAATGATGGACCAAATCATTGGTAACTGGCTGATGACCTCTGAGTAAGCACAGTAGGAAGCTGCTGCCTTCCCAGTTAAGACTGGTACCCATGGTTAGCAGAGATGTCACTAACCATTTGAACAGCTTCCTAAGAGATGCAATGATCCACTGTCATTTCTGACATCTTTACGTACGGGTTGAAGTGACCTTTTTTCTTAAAAATGTGCCTATCTCAAGAAGACATGAAGGGCTTAATGCAGGAATTATTAGGTGGCATTCAGCATGTCATGCAGGAGGTCAGACCAGATAATCATAATGGCTCCATCTGACCTTAACAGTCTCTGAAATCTATGAGCAGCTCACGGGTAAGAACCAGGTTAAAATATACAGATGGCTGCGAGCAGAAGTTACTCTCTGACCTTAAGCTCTGTGTGAGCCATGCATCAGAGTTATGGCAAAATTCATCATAGTACAAGACTAAGAGTTTTGGGTGGAACAACACACCGTGTCTTGATTAAACCAGCAGAAAAGCCATAAATTGCCTGCTTCCTTCTAGAACAGAAACTGCCTTTTTTTTTTCTTTTTTTTTTGGCCCAGCTCTGTTAGTAAATACACTGCAGCGGATGCAAAAACTATTTCCCTCTTTCTTAGTTCCTGTTTCATTACAGGTGAGAAACTGGGAGCACTGGAATCCAATACCATCTGCCCAGAGGCAACAATTTACTCAGCTGCTGAGTGAAATGTCACCTCACATCAGCTCACATATCAGCCTCAGCTGCATGAAAACTCCCGCACTGAGAAGCTGTTCATACATTTCCCCAAGTATTCAAGTTTTATCTTTCCTGAGAAAGTTATTAGTGGTGGTTAATGGCACTGATATGCCAAACTGGTTTCCACATAATCCAGTCCTCCTCCTCCTGATTATTCCTGTTAATCTTGCTGCAGTCCCTAGGAGCCTAGCAGTGAATCAGGAGTTCACAGTGCCAGGTGCTGTAGAAGCACAGGACATAAAGATATCTCCAAGGAACTCAGAACCGGCAACAAGAGTCAGTGGAGGATGCAAAAAAGCATTGGTAAATAGGAAGAAGAAGTGATTGTGGCTGTGCCCAGGTGGTTGGAGAACATCAGTAGCCAGCGTGAAGTTATTGTGGGCCTAATGGGAAAGAAGTGATTATGAAGGCATAAGAAAGGGATGCTCGAGGCACACCACTTTATCACACCATGACTGCCCCCAAACACAAATGACAGCAGAGATAAATGTATGAAAACACATACTTGAAAGGTATCCAGGTGAGGAAAGGATGCTTGCAGCAGGCGAGGGCCTCATGGTAACTGAGATAGAATGCAGAACTAACCTATCCACACAAGGATGAAAGCAATCCATCAAAGAAGTCAGAAAAGAAGGTAAGTAGACTGGGTTTGCTGTAGTACTGGAAAGGAGACTGTCAAGAATTTAAAAAAGAGAATGCCATGGTCAATGATGTGAAAATTATCTCTTTTTTAACTCCGTGGTGCCTGGGTGCTAGCAGGGCAAGACAGTATTTAACAGAGCACAGAAAAAGGAAGGGCAATGATGGAGAAAAAAGATGGAAATTGCTCAAAGGAGTTTCAGTTACCCAGAAACCTTCACACAACTAATAAAATGGTGCTGCATCCAAATATTGATTATTTTCCATTGATCTGTTCCTAAATCCTGGCACTTCTCTTTCTTCTACTTATAGTTATGCTGGGAGCACAAACAGGCATGCACAAAAATATCTTGAGCAGTCCTGCATCACAGGCACAGTCTGAACCTTCAGTTTCACTCTGCCCCACAGTTTTACAAGGGAGAGGAATTCTACTTGAAACAACCTTGTTCTGGGTCCCTCTCCTGCTGTGAAGCATCCTGTCCCTTCACAGAGAGGTGCATCACAGCAAACAGTATGTTAGTGAGCAAAAATGTGCTAAGGGCTGGGTTAATTCTTTGCCATGGATGAGAGGGTCTCTAGAGACAGGGCTTACCTCTGTCTCCCAAAGATGGCCCAGAGCAGCTGAAGATCTGACTTGTTGCTCTAACTGCGATTTCACAAGCTTCTCTTGGGATTAAATCTTTTGCATTCAGCATAGCTTCTTGCTGTCTCCTCCATTGCTTCCTGGTTTGCTCCTCACTTTATTTTTGATTCATTTTACCAATGGATTTTGACTTCCTGATGTTTATTTTATTATAGACTAATGTCTTCTTTCTTCCGGGCTGCCTTCCAAACATCGCTTGTTGAAATTGTCTCCTAAATTTTAATTAAAGGAAACTTCTGTTTGGCCCATAAATTAAAATGTTCTGAGTTCTTTTTTTCTGTCCACTCCAATGCATCAAGCCAAACATGAAATACTGAAAACTGTCCGGGCATATCCTCTCTTTCCTCTATGCTCGAGTTTCTCACCCAAGAGACAGAGCTACTGCCAGCAACGTTCCTGCCATAGTCCTGTGACCTCCCATTGGAAATACTCTCTCCAGAATGACTGACCTCATGGCGGGACAGTCACATCAATGAGAGCACATCAGCACATTAATTGAGTGACAACCTGGTCTTCGCTGTCCTGCTCTTGAACTCCTGGACAAAAGGACAAGAGTAGGTGTGCACTGTCATCCACTTCTGTTGGTTGAGTTGAAGTTGTGTTTTGGTCCTGCTCACAGGAGATTAGACATTAGGATAAATCAGATTCTTGATTTTTAAAAACTTTATAAGCACCTTGATTTGAAAGAAAAAGGGACAGGGTAGAGAGTGGCTCCAGAACAGCCCTGAGGAGAAGGATTGGGGGGAACTGGTGGATGAGAAGCTCAACATGAGCCAGCAATATGCGCTTGCAGCCCAGAAGGCCAACCATATCCTGGGCTGCATCAAGAGAAGCGTGGCCAGCAGGTCGAGGGAGGTGATTCTGCCCCTTTACTCCGCTCTCGTCAGACCCCACCTGGAGTCCTGAGTCCAGCTCTGGGGTCCCCAACATAGGAAAGACATGGATGTGTTGGAGCGGGTCCAGAGGAGGGCCACGAAGATGATCAGAGGGCTGGAGTACCTCTCCTATGAGGAAAGGCTAAGAGAGTTTGGGCTGTTCAGCCCGGAGAAGGGAAGGCTCTGGGGTGACCTTATAGCAGCCTTCCAGTACCTGGAGGGGGCCTTCAGGAAGCATGGAGAGGGACTTACAAGGACATGTAGTGATAGGGCAAGGTGGAATGGCTCTAAACTAAAAGAGGGCAGATTTAGATTAGATATTAGGAAGGAATTCTTCACCATGAGGGTGGTGAAACACTGGACCAGGTTGCCCAGTTGTGGATGTCCCCTCCCTGGAAGTGTTCAAGGCCAGGTTGGATGGAGCTCTGAGCAACCTGGTCTAGTGGAAGATGTCCCTGCTCATGGCAGGGGGGTTGGAACTAGATGATTTTTAAGGTCCCTTCCAACCCTTACCATTCTGTGAGTTAGGGGTCAGTACTGGGCCCAGCCTTGTTTAACTTCTTCATCAACGACCTGGATGAAGATTTACAATCTACCCTCAGCAAGTTTGCTGATGACACCAAACTGGGAGGTGTGGTAGATACACCAGAAGGCTGTGCTGCCATTCAGCGTGACCTGGACAGGCTGGAAAGTTGCGCAGAGA
>Ga0065711_1001842_pt1 | contig 38818 bp, 21 predicted proteins | sample Hoacrofraction12_FD_59098 | JGI IMG/M metagenome (GOLD analysis project Ga0065711, IMG submission 59098) | Hoatzin crop microbial communities from Cojedes, Venezuela - Epithelial fraction 12 v2 (version 2) | ecosystem: Host-associated > Birds > Digestive system > Esophagus > Crop | place...
CGGGAGCCGGCGGCGGGAGGAGCGCGGCGGCGGCAGGAGGCAGGCGGTCTGCCGGCCCCTTCCAGCGGAGCCCTTCGCCCCGGGAGGGCAGGAGCCCCGGAGCGCACCGCTGCCAGCCGCGGGCCGGGCCCGCAGAAGGTGAGTGACCGCCAGCCGTTCCGAGCGGGGTGCGGCCGGCGTTCGGAAGCGGGATCCGCTGCTCGGTCTGCGTGCAGCCGAGCTTTCGGAGAAACTCTTCTGTGACAAGCTGGTAACAGCTGTACGTCGCAGGAGCGCTATGGCTAAAAGCGGGGGAGGGGGGGGCGGGGGAAATGCACAGCAATAGAAAACCTACTCCCACCCCGATTCCTTTCCTTTTTGTTTTACAGGCGTGTTACAGACGAAGCGCCGACAGTCTTTTGGGAAACAAGTGAGAAGTTTTCTGTAATGCTTCCTCCTGGGGTTGCAGAAGAAGCCGCTGTAATCTGAAGGTATCCGGAATGAGCTAAAATAACATTAAGGGAATGTTGGCAAAATGGAATATCGGTACCAGGACGTGCTTGTAAAACAAAATGTGAACAGTTACTGCGAGATGCTGTCTCTTACCATTATTCTGAGCCTAAATTCAGCAGCATTTTGTTACTGAACTAGAAGTTTGCAGGAACTCTTAGAAAAGTGCTTAAACTTTGTTGTTCAAAGCAATGAAAGAACATCAGCGTCCCCAAAAATCTACTGTATTTAGGCTCATAACTACTCAAGGGAGATCTTAAAGGGTCTTGCAACTTTCCTCATACTCCCCCTGAAACATACAAATACCGCCGAGTTCAACAGCTCCAGTTACCACACGTGAGACTTTCATAGGGTGGGTGAACATATGGTGAGCAACCCTAAGTTGGTGAGAAAAGGGCAAGTCTCAGATTGAAAGGAACGATATAGCCCTGACCAATTTTTTTTTACATCCCATTGCCCTTGTCCAGAACAGGATATGTACTTAAGATTACATGAATTAGTATGCAATTTGTGAACATGTTTTCCAAAACATAAACAGATATATTTCTACTAGTATGGGTTTTTTTTCTAGAGTGGATAAGGTTTGTGGGAGATAGAAAAAGCAGGCTTGTTTAAATCCTCAAGATAAAGGACTTCAAATCTTCCTGTTTTGCAGAGAAACAATACGAAATAATACAATGAGTAAGAAGGATAGTAGGGATGTGCTTCACTATTTTATGACTCATAAGGCTATCTTACTCCTAGTAATATCTGATTTTTTTTTAATAATGTACATAGGGATTTTTTTCCTTTATATAAACAAACTCTGCTTTCCCAAAGCAACGCATGGGGACTTTGTGATTAGAAAAGCTCAGATTTTGGCTAGGGATTTGATTTTTCTAGATTCTTTTAAATTAATAACTCCTGTCAAAAATTGAGAATTTTGTAGCGTAAGAGCGTAAGAAACAGGCAATCATTTCAGGGCAAATCAGAGCACATGGGATGAAGCACCAAAAAGATGGAAACAGATGGAGTGATTGAAAGCATGGTTATTGGATGGAGGTTTTGGGAGAGAAGTGAGTGTTTGCTTTTTTTCTTTTTTAGGTCAACAGTGATGGAAGACTTTCAACCCTACCTTTAAATATGGCTTAAATGAGGAAGAAATACAATCTCTTTTCTTTGTACTTCACTTTTATGGTGTACTCTGATGTAGCATGTTTCTGTGAGCCTTAAAGAGTGTGTGTCTTGACAGAGTGGGATCATGGTCATTTTGCTACAGTTCTGAAGGCCTAATTTTATGTCACATCATGTAGGTCTCTAGTCTTCACCAGAGTGCAGAACGAGTAGGAGTCTAGGACTGAATCCTTTCTTGTAAATTACAAGCTTGCCTTGCCCTCTTCCAAAAATGCATGGATTTAGAGTGCTGGATCTCATAAGTATCCAGAGAAATGCCTCAACTGCTACTGCTCTTGCATACTTAAGTTATGGTGATTAAAACATATGGGTTTTATCTGAGTTACTTCAGATATAAATCTGTCTCTTTGGAGGTTTCTGCTATGATGAAGTATCTTGGATACACTAACGAAACCAACCACCTTCTTCAATTTTAATAACAATGTTACATATGAAATTCGGGAGAATAATTAGCATGCAGGCTGGCAGAGAACTATTCTATATTATCTAGTATTCAGACCTGACTAAGAAGTTTTCCTGTTTGCAATGGACTAGTTGTAGTTTTATGGGTTGGATAGCTGATGATACATTAACTAACAAGGAAGAACAAAATCCACTGCAGTTATGTCTGAAGTCTTATATTTGGTACCCAGTACTTACTGTTTTGACACTGCATCTAATATTAGGAATGTTAATCTCAGTTATAGAATTATAAGTTATAGAAATCTGTGTCTGCCTACATAGACAAAAAAAGTTGTTGCTTTTTAATTAACAGGTCATGCACTTGAAAGTGTGTGTTATTACCCCTGTGCTGGTCCAGCTGAGGTACTAACTGCAGGAGCCCCTAGCTACAGGATGTCAGCTCTGCAGTTCACACAGCAGCAACTTGCTCCCTTCCCTCGGAAGCCCCCCTCTCATGGGGTAGACAAGGATCATGACAGTATTTAGGCTGCCATTGCATAAAAATCCCAGAGCTGGGCTACAATGGATTTCTGTGTTTTCATAGCCAGGGAAAACACAGCAAGATGGTGATTTGTTTTGTTTTTTTTCCATCTTCTGTGCTATGTAAAACGTTAGTCTCATGTATGACTGTAATTGGTAAGTACCGGGTAGCGAGGGAAATACAGACCCCCAAGTGATACAGGGTAATTATTGTCTTTGAAGTCTTTGGCAGGCTGTGCATACAGTCAAGTACAGACAGTAGAAATGATAGGTATTAAAACTTCCTGTGGCGTCTTGCCCTTTTAGAGGCTGGAAAAATGTTGCAGGTGCATAGCACAAGCAGTACTATGAGAGCAGAGATAACTGGTGATGCTCATTGCAGTGATTCTTCCAGGGACATCCAGCCTTCCAGCTGCTGCTTGATTCTGATGGTCTTGCTAGTTGTCACTTGGTGGATACTACTTGATTAGTGCCCAGTAATTGGCTAACACATTCGCAGAACTTTTTCATGAATGAATTGGGGGACTCAAACAGCAAAGCAAATCGACTTCTTTCAGTGTAATATCAGTAATATAGCACTTTTAAAATGGAGTTTCTAGGTGTAAGCATGGTGTTTCTACTTGGTTTTTCAGATGTTTGTTTTTAAGGAAAATGTGTAAGACTAAACATGGAGAGGATGTGAGTAGGTAAGACTGAATCCTAAGAGAAACTTCTTAATTTCTTAAGGTACTTGAGAATTGGATTAAATTACTATACAGTGTCTTGCTAGGTAAACAGCTTTTATTATTATTTTGAGAAGGGAAAAATGAAATAAGTATTTATGCTTTCTTTTTTCTTGCTCTGGACAATATAGACGTATTTAGCATATTTAAGTCACATCTTTGTGCTGACAAATAGCCGCAAAGGCTTTTCAGGAAGATGTGATTAGGTAGTTTAATGTCATTTCATTATAGTGTTAATGAGGATTACATATACTTAAGAGTAAAACTATCTGCATGGTCTATGAACATACATGTTTGATTTATGGAGCCAGAATGAACAGACACACTTCCCTGTGCACCTCTGGCTGTAACTGTTCTGTTTGGGTCTAAAGTCAGTGAGATTTGCAGGGAGTATGATCTTTCCATCTGCTGATGAGGAACAGTGTGTGCTCCAAATACTTTCAAATAACAGCAGCTTACCTCAGGGTCAGTAAACACCATAGGGGAAGAGTGAACAGGGAAGCAGGTGAAAGACAGGTCACTGATCCCCTAAACCATACCTCCCTTGGGATATAATGCTGTGGTGTATGCACTATACATTGGCCAGGCTCTGTCAGCTCTCATCTTCATGTTGTGGAAAAGTAATGCTCCAAAGTGCATATAGAAAAGGTTCTTACACCTTCTAGTGCTCAGCAAGGAGGGTGATGGAGCACTGGAACAGGCTGCTGAGAGAGTTTGTGGATTCTCCTTCTCTGGAGATATTAAAAACCTGCCTGCATGCAGTCCTGTGCAACCTGCTCTAGGTGAACCTGCTTTGTCAGGGGGGTTGGACTAGATGATCTCCAGAGGTCCCTTCTAATCCCTACCATTCTGTGATTTTGTGATGTGCTCCTAGCAAGTTCAGAATAAATATCCAGCCACGGGTTGAACTTGTGATGGTGAATTGATGTTGATCTAAGCCAAAGCCCTAATTTGCTATCAGACCAGCTGAACGTGCTGTCCTGTGTAGTAGAAGGATGCTAGTAAAGTATCCAGGATAATGACCTCTAAGTTTCCAAAGAAAAAGCATCAATTTGCCAAGTAAAACTGTATACTGATGTAAATCTGTGCATACCTACATTGCACACATGCAAGTGCAGTGAAAGCTTGATGATGATAACCTGAGGAGCAACTTTTCAGGAAAAAAACAAAAAGGCAGAGTTTTATGTGAAAAATGCATGTCCCTCAGCTGAATAAATAACTTCTGTCTTACTGGGTGAATCAGACATTCCATGATGTAAACTTCATTGTGATGAATTGATATGAATGTTCTAGATGTTACTGTATTACTGGAGCAAGGAGATGGGTACTCCTTTTTTTTTGTCTACTTTGGCCTCAGTAGGATTTATTGCAGGGGCTATGGGAAATGCTGCTGTCAACCTGCTTCATGAATGCTGCTGGAGAGAAGGTTCAGAGTTTTCCAAGTGATTCATAGATGTCCCATGGCTGGAGATAGCTGTGGGAACACCAGAGTCATTTAATTTCTCCCTTGGAGAGTGTCGCCCACTCCTGTGTTCCACCAGCCTGTGAAGGTCCTCCCCTTGCCCTTCTGTCTCTGCAGTAAACTTACAGATGTGAATTGCTCCCCCCCGTAATATTCTTTGGATATTATTTTAATGTTGGTTTAGTGGTGTTTGCTCATATTTTTTTTTACCCTTTCTACCTTTTTCTTCAGTTTCTTTCCCATAAATAATTTGTGTGTTCTTCCTTGTCATAACTGTACATTTGTAAGCTCCAAAGATGTCTATAGACATACTGAAGCATAAGATGAGACACTTCAATTACTAATTTCAAGTTCAAACACTGCTTAAAACTTGGAAACTGTGGAGATATTAAAAAAAAAAAAAAACAATAAAACAAGCCCTTAAGAATTTCAGATCACAGGTTCTTCTTTTTTTTGTCTTTAGCTTCCACTGCTATCACTTGCTATACAAGAGGACTTGACCTTAGAAAGGAGACAGAAGATGTCCTTTGCCCAGCAGACTGTCCTCTGTGGCAATTTTATGTCTTTGGGGATGGAATTTATGCCTCTCTTTCCAGTATCTGTGGAGCTGCCACACACAGGTAAGTCAGATAATTGGCAATCAATGTGTTAAGCAAGTTTATATAGTTTTGCCACACCTTTAAACTTTAACCTTTTGACGCCATCATAATAAAGAGCTTTCTGGACTTTGGGAGACACTAACTCAATAGCAGCATCATTAGGAGAAGAGAGAACGAGGGGAAAAAAGAATGGCTAGGTGGCTTGCAAGTTATCTGAGTTGTGTTTATGTGTTCCTGAAAACTGCTTTATTAACTTTCTCTGAAATGGCACAGCAGCAGATGGACTTTCACTGTAAGATTATGTATGTGTCACTGGTAGACATGGAAGGATACAGTGTAAATTGTAAATAATTGGAGAATAAAACCAGATTCACCTTCTGACTTTCCTTTATATGACAATTTTTCTGAAATTGTTGAAATCACTTTAAGCTTCTATGCAAACAAACCTACCTGTGATTTGCCTGTGTGGTCTACAGACTATCACTTTCAATTAGTGTTAAGTTTGGGGGTTTTTTTGTTATAGCATTTCTTTTCTGACAGTTGCTTTCTGGGTGTTAGCCTGCTTAATGATCTCTTAATTAGACCAGTATCTAGCTGAATTCACTCCTGTATCAAACTGAAAACTAAAGAGTAAGAAAAATATCCCGATAACCCATGTTAAATAGATGTCATTAGAGAAGCAATAATAATTGAACAGGCGAAGGAAAACAGGCTGGCAGAAATATTGAGGTTATCTGTTTGGTTGGGGATTTTTTTAAGGAAAGACAAAGATTTAATTACTTATTTGCAAGGTAAATTCTCTTGGATCTATTTTTAATACAGAAATATTGGACAAAACCAGCTGGAGACAGTGAGATATCTATTTCAGATGCCTGTGGAAGCCAGACTGATTCCTGACTATCAGTCTACAGGGAGATTCAGACTTTGATTTCAATACTCTGAGAAAGTTTTTGGTTATTAAAGGAGAATTTTTAGCTTCATCTATTAACTGGCTGTACAATATCATACTGGTTCACTTAGACCTCTTCACAATATCCTTCCTGCCACAAAGCAGATTCAAAACTTTGTAAGGTGTTCTGACTCTTAAGACTGACATTTCAGCAACAGAAACTTGGAATAGACATGAGGAAAAGCCTAACAATAAGGATAGAGAATAGATGGCCTGGGATTTTATAGGAACTGCAACAGACAGTGCAGTTTCCAAAAACAGATAGACATCCATCTGTCTAGAATAACTAGATAGCTATAATTGACCCTATCTTGAAGCAAAAGTAAGGACTAGATCATCCTGCCCAAATTTTTCCTATTGAATTTCTGAGCATTCTATAATTAAATATTATTAGTATATTTAAAATTAAGACTTCATCATACATGCAATCTAAATTACCTGGGTTTTAAGATGTACTCTTGACATAAATCATTATATTTAGGTATCATACTACTTTAGTGACCTTTTTAATGTTCTGTTCCTATGAATGAGATTTCATTAGCATTTGTGGATTACAGTGTAAGTTATCCAGAATCCCTTCAAGCATCACTGAACTTCTTTAAAACTAGTTTAATTTAGCTTCTAGGTACATTCGTGTTAAGATATACATAAGCTACAGTTGAAACAAAAAAAGTCACACCATCTTTTTTATATTTATATATTCCAGATAACACTACTGCTGCCTTTGCAGAACGGCTGAAACTATTCTTAAAAGCTTAAGTGAAACAAAGTGTTTAAAAGAAATGGAGGAATAGTTTCTTATCCCCACACAACAGAAAGAAACTCTTTTAGAATATAATGATATGATGCTGAACTCTATTAGAGTATTTTTTTATTTAAAAAACCCTAAAATTTTAGAGAAATAAATGACTAGAAGATAAAGGAGTAAAAATTTTTTAACATTCATCGCTTGATAATTTAAATGCCATAAAATACATATTAAGCATTTTAAATAATATTTAGAGGGCTATCATTACTATCCAGAAACTTATTTAAAATGTCAACTAAAATCCTATAACTTTTAACAAGATTTACAAAGTTTAGGATACTTTTATAGTATTTAAACTCCTAAGTAAGGTAAAACTAAATATTTTTTTAAAAAATTGGATTTAAGGAGAAGTTTTGAGTAGAAATTCTGTCTGGAATTTCTCAAATGTCATGAAGGAGACTAAGACCTAAGGTACTATGGGGCAGCTAGAGAAAACTTGGGAGGTATTGTGGGGGTCTGCGTATTTGTTCTTAAAGCTTAAGAGTTAGTTTCAAAGATGATTATATCCCTCTGAGTTTTATTGCTAGAACAATTATTGCTTTGCTTCAATCCTTCTGCTAAAAGAATGAATGCCTCCATTCAGTTTGCTTTAAGTGTCTTCGTGAGTGTTTAAAAAATAAGTTACATTTCAGTTCTTCACTTTTCATAGTTTAAGTATATATAAAAAGTTTGTGAAAGAATGTCTGGTTCAAATGTCTTTTTTATTTAAAAAAAAAAAGGGTTATAGAGGAAAACTGACATTTCTTCCTGTTCTCTCTTTTCTGAGACAACATTTGTGTTTAGTGATGTAGGCATTTATTTTTAACATTCTTTTCTTTACTGGTTGCCAAAGATCTCTTTGCTTAAAGAGAAAAAAAGCTTTTGCTATCAAGATCTTTTTTTCCAAAGGCACTTGAGACTGAGTGTTTTGAAATGTGGCGAAAGTTCCTAGGCAGTTCAACTAATCAGTGATCTTAAACCTCCCACGCCAGTGGCGATGGTTTGATGGTTGGAAGTCCCACCAAGAAAGATGGTGGGGTTGGTTCCCTGGTAGCTGGGAGCTGGTGCTGCACCAGCTGCAGGAAAACAGCAAGCCCCATGCAGCTAGGCTGCAAGATCTGTTTTTTCTCCAGATTTGTACCTCAGAGGGAATCTCCCATTAATTTACATAATCAGGAGTTAGAAAAAGTCGAATATTGAAATGCTGGAAGTACTGGAAGTGCTGAAAAGTGGAATATTAAAAAGCTAGAATACTGAAAAAGCTGAAAAACATTCACATGATCTAGACTTTTCTATATAATTCTTAGATCAGCACCAGAAAAATCAACATATTTACAAAAGGAGCTACAAGAAATAGAAGCAGCAGATACCTTCAAGATTTGCGTAGTCTTCCCCTAAGATAATCAAGCACAGGCATTTATACACCACTTAAGTACAGACTTTAGTGAAGACCTTATAAACTATGTGTATTATTGTTCTCCAGCCCAGAAGCATAGGAGCATGTTAAAATATGGATTTTTTCCATGGTCAGTGTCAATCCAAATTATACCTCTGGTGACACATGCACCCCTATTTGTAAAACCAAACTCTAACAATGTGTCTGCACAGATGTTGCAAGAACACAGAGGGCTCTAATAGCAATGAAGGGACTAAAACACACCTACCATTCTAACCTGCCTCTTCCAGTAAAGATGTACATTAATAATGCTCAAGTCTTCTGAATATCATAAATTGTAGTACAGTGTTTTGAAAAAGCAGACTACAGGTGAAAAATCTTCTATTTAGAACTGCTGTTTTTTGGAGACTACCTTTAAGTTGGGGGCTGTTAGTCCTGCCAGCCTTTCATGTTTGGGACAGAATTTATTACGTGAGAATGTTTTGTTGGCTTTGCTCATGAATACTGGTCCTGGTAAAAAAAGGATTGCTGGAAGGAGGAGGGGCGATAGCTGTTTAATTCTCAATGAATTTCAGTGCAGGTTACAAAATCCAACAATAACATACAAAAAAACCTCCACCTTGTTGCACTGGCTAAGCTCCATATTGGTGTCAAAGTAACTCCAAGAACATATTGCTAACAACCAATTACCATAATTTGCTGTTATTCTGATATAGCTAGATACCTGCTTTGAGAATGTTGGAAATTTCTTCCAAATAACTGAAACAATTGCATCTAGTTTACAACTAGGCATGCCCTAGATTTCATTGCACGGTGAGTGCTAAACCTTAAGCACTGCTGAGTGCCAGGCCTGTGCCGCTGCGGTGACTGTTGCTCTTACGTGAAGCACAGTCGAACAACTATCCACTTAACTGAAAATGATTGTGTGAGCATGGGTCAGTTCTCCCCTCATGTACATTCCAGTTTGTGTGCTGCATCCAAACTGAGGCCCGATTCCTTAATTTTATATAAACTAAATAATGTTTCTTCCTATGACTAGTTCCATTACTAAGGCAATTATCAATGCAATAAAATACTATCTAGTGCCTGTAAAGAATTTAGTAGAATTCAGCTATGAATAATTCTGTATACTACAGATGAATAAGCTTTCTGGCTGTTTTAGTTTGTTATATTTGGCTTTTTCTGTCCTTTTTTTATGTATAATTACTCTCAGGAAGCAGAATATTTATTTAATATTGTTCTTTTCTGGGCAGGAGAATAAAAGATTTATTTGTTGGGGGAAGAATGGAGAACCTCCTACCAGGCTGACACTATGCAGGCATGAAGAACTGAGTTAAATCTACCATTGAGTGATTAATTGGATTAATAATCAGAAGGTCAAATGAACGACTAGGTTCTCAGCTTGTGTAGTTCTGTTCTAGTGCCAATTCCACTAAATAGAGACCTAGCCCAAGGGAGTAGTGTTTAGATGTGAAATAGGCAAGTAAATTTTTTTCATATCCTTCCTAGCTAGTCACAGGGTGGAACCATTTCTAATTAAACACTGGCGTCACAGAACTCAAGTGTAACAAAAGCATACCATGGTATTGCCAAGCTGGCCACAGTGACCACACGCACAGATGATGGCCCCTGAGCTGCCCTAGAGTTTGCTAGAAGAATATTGACAGAGGTTGTCTGGCCAGAGGGATTTCTGAGCAGCTGTAGATCCCCTGGGAAACTTTGGTATGGTGCCTGCTTCTGCTGCGGAGCCTTCTTTCCTGCCAAAAGCAACAGGAGTGCAGAGGAGACAGCAAAAGCACAGGCTAGGGGGCCAGGGGATGCTGGCATGAGCCCCTGAGCAGCTCTGTGTCAGTGATGGAAGGCAATCGGGCAGAAGTAGGAGGCTGCAGTTTGGAGAAGGGGCGGATGCTCCTTGGAGTGATGGAGAAAGGTGAATGATGTGGAAGGAGTTTGATGCAGCTGCTGACAGTAGGAAGGAAAGATGGGAACTCGGGTAATTCAGCTGTCTTAAGTCCCTGAGGATAAGTGTTTTCTCCCAAGGACCTTATAGGGAATGGCAGCTGCTATCACAGCCAGCACTCTTAGCAACGGGAACAGGAACCTTCAGGACAAAATTATGCTCTTGGATAGCCTGGCAGGCCTTCATCTTTCTGCTCGCTCTCTTCTGCTGAAAAAAGCAGATAGCCTACCTACAGGCATTTAGGATGAGCATAATGATTAGCATAAAAACATACCATGTGAGTTTCTGAGCAAGCATTTTACTTCTTGATGGCAAGACTAAGTCTGCTCAATGTGTACTTCGTTTAACAGCCCAGTTGCTGCTTTGCTGCCCTTGGGCTTAGGGCCTTTCCTTAGTGTAGAACTCTTAGTCTGTGTTCATATCTATTTCTCTTCACTCTTTAATGTTATTACACACCAGGGGGGAAAACAATCTTTGTGTATTTCACTGACAATGTTTTGTTATCTTTAGACTAATTTTATCTAGCTGACTCCTTACCCTACACTTAGAATTTAAGCCTGTTTAAGGAAATCTTCTTGGCTTCATCTCCAACATTTTTTAAACAAGTCAGTAGCTTGTAAGTGTGCTGCAATAAGTGCTCTCTCCATCAGCCAAATCTGCCAAAACTATTACAAATTCTAAGAAACAATGGAAAATTTACCCAGAGGAAAAAGATTTTTCAAAAGGTGAAAATCTTGTTTCCTCTTTCTTTTAACAGGAGATGTTATTTCATCTTTCTACTGCTGTGTTTAAGATTACTGACTGCAGTTACATCTGTCAGGGTCGTCTCCCATGGCTGGAAAAGTCTCTGTTGTACAGGCATCAGTTTTGATGTGCAGGCTCCTTGAAAAATTGAAATATCTTCAAAATTCAGCAAAGACAAGCCAGCCCTGTGTGTCTTTTTCTGAGAGGGCAGCTAAACAATTCTTGCACTTTACTTGGAGGAGATGCATGAGGCTTTAAAAAACTTCAATCCCATCTGCTTGTATACCTCAATTCAGATTTTTAAGTATGTTTTAGATTAAATTCCTATATTTCATAAGACCTTGGCCAGTATATTTTCTCCCATGAGCTATTGTGCGGTGAGGTACTGGATTGCTTCCTCGTGTATCTGCTTTTCTGTTTAATTTGTGTGCATTTTTGAGTTAAAAATACCACTTAGGTATAAATTACAATTTGTTATTAACAGTGAAGCTAGGCAAGAGAATGGACTCAGCTTTATATAAAGTTGCTGCCAAGCAGCCCTGGCAGTAGCATGAAACATAGTGAGTGAGAAGTGAAAGCTGTTCCTGGAAAATCTGCAGAGTTCCAGTTTAATCAAAACAGCTGTGGCATGCAAGTCAATCACACAGGAGCAAAGAACAGTAGTGAAAATCAAAGCAGATGGTAATAACATAGATCATTCTGAGGAAATGCATAGGCACTTCTTCACTGTTTAAATATCACTGCAGATCTACACAAGATGATCAAGATCTCCCTTTTGAAGTCAATTGTAAATGACCGCAGAAAGGAATTTACCAGTCTCTTTCAGAATACAAAGGCAGACTGACAATATGGTTTATTCCGCGTCGGCATATATGAGCACGCACTCTGAGTAAACTTGCTGGAAGAAACATCCCAAGTAAAAACAATGAGACTGTAAAAGGTGGCTTAAACAGTTGTTAATTTCCCTACAGAACAAAATATCAAGAAAAGAGGAATAACTTCTATAAAGCTATCATTCATGTTTTATCCGCATCTAATATCAGCGCCCCACTTGCATTTAAAATAGCAGAGCTGTCATATGGAAATAGTGTATCTTCAGATGGCAGTTGAGCTTTATGACTTGTGATGAAGTACATGATCAAATGTTTTCAATAAATAGATAAGGAGCAAATAAATATACTTTGGTTTCAGTGGAAAGCTTCTGAATTTGATGGAGACTATCTAGATTTTTAATTTTTTCCCCAGAATGATTACATGGCAATCAAAATTAAAAGACCAATAGACAAAATAGAACACTAAAGACGAAACTGGTCACACTGTGACTAAAATAAGCTGAAATAATGTCTTCCAGGAATAATTCTTAGGCTGAGCTTTCAGTGCTAATGTGTTCCTGAGTTTAATTCAGCCTGCACTCAAAGTTGCAAGTGCACAACAAAGGAAGGGGGAAGAGATTCTAAGCTCTTCTTGAGAGCTAACATGGGCATAGATCAGGTTTGCTGATGCAAGCCCAAAGTAGCTTCACTAAGCTTACGTGTATAAACTTAAACTAGAAACTGTTCCAATTAAACACATATATTCTATTTCTGACACATTTCCTTATCCATTAAGACTGAGACACTAGTGAAGGCTTGAATGCCAAAGAGAACTAGGTACTGGAGAAGAAGATTATGTTCTAATTAGACTGAAATATTCTAAATACTTTGATATGTTATTTTTTGCAAAGGTATTTTTTGATATAACTGAATTTTTCTGTCATTTAAAAATAACCAGTTAAAGGCTCTGGTCTAGTTTTTCTCTCACTGTTTTTTAAAGAACTTTAAAGTGTTGTTTGTATTTGCCAACTGCATAATCTGATTTTAAACTCATTCAGGGTAACTTTAGTAAAGCTTCTCTGTATATATACTGTATACAGTATTCCTAGGTAAGAAATTATCTGTCTATTTTGATATTATCATAATCCTTTAAGCTACAAGAATTAAATATATATAACCACAGTTCAATTTAGAAACACAGATCACGTTCGTGAATGAGGAATGTATTTTAACAGTAGTCCACAAGGAGATTTATGTGGAAACTGCCTTTGCCACAGATACCCAGACCTCATATTACCAGACATATATGCAAGGTTTTCTGAATTCTAGTCTTAACTATTCTACTTTTGCAATGATTTAAATCACATTAGGACAGAACCTCTTTTCAAGCAGGAAGCCAAACAAGTAGGAAAGATAAACACAAAGGTGCACAGTGCTACGTTTAAATAGTCTTGAAATGGTTGTTTGTCTCCCACAGTACTGTACCTGCCCAGGTACTACAAAGCATCAAGCTTTGACTCCCTCTTGGAGAAGCTCAGCATTGAATTTTGGCCTCTAAAAATAGCGACTGTTCTTTCAGTAGCACATAAAAAGAGATCTGAACACTTCTAGTGCCTATTATTGCTACTTGAGGTATCAAAATGCAACCAACTAAAACAGCCTCATTGCCTGCAAAAATAGTGAAGTTGTCTTTTGACTGCTTTTAACTCTGACATTTCCTGAATGCATACATCTGTTGTCCTGCTGGGTGTTCACACAATCCCCAGTCCATAAGGAGCAGCAAGGTTTCCAAACTAGCTATTCCTTCATTGGTCTCAGATGGCGGGACAGATCTAGTAGGTAATCTCAAAACCTGTTTGTTGAATCATGAATTGAAACTCAATAAGGGAACAATGACAGTGGCCTTCTCTAAGAACTAGGCTTTCACCTCTAAAAACTTGTCTGGGGTCTGGGTATTTTACATTCAATTCTCTTCTCAGTTTTGGAAAACTTTCTCCGTAAATTTTTCTACAAGTTTTCGTGTCGTTTCTGAACTGACCCTTCTAGTAAGGCATTGTGGAGTATAATAGTCTTATAATACTGAATATGACTTTATAAGATATTTTAATCAGTAAGCTTCTTGGTATTTGTTCTGAGGTTTTTTTTTTAATTAATCCTTTATAACTGTATATTAAGAATGCATTGCAGTATGCTTAAACTAATGAGGATAGCTATGACTTGTTAACTATTACCTAAGTATTCCAAATTCTGAAGCTGCAATTTGGTGTATTACTCTGCACCTCTGTCAGTGAATATTACACAGCTGAATTGCACCTGCTGTTGATATGGTATTTCCAAGCCTAGAGTGAAAGCAGTCCGGAATCTTACATGGAATCAGTTAGTAACTTGCATTTAGTTATTTCATTCATTTCAGATTTCACATTTAATGATTACTACACATGAATAAGAAGAATAAGATGCTTTGGGCTCTGTTCTTATAATTCTCAGTAATCTGATGGCTGCTGTCAATACTGCCTACCCTTCCTGACTTCAGACTGTAGTTGCATAACAAGACATCCTACATATCCATTACCACCATAAGGAGCAATTTTTCTTTTCACTTTTCTTAGCTTTGGTCATGTTGTAGCTAGGCATAACAAATTTTGGTTCAGTCACAAATATTCATGAGGCATAATGAGCTCAAATATGTTTTACTGGAGCTCTTTCCTTTAGGAATTGATATGGCCTTGAAATATCACGCTTCTGCATCAGTCTGAACACTGCCAGAATTTTAGAATTTCCTGACTTTTTTTTTTCCTAAGTCCGTGTGGCATTCTGGAGAATAGTTTCTTTCAAAAGACTTTTTCAGCAATTTACAGCTTGTTTTAGCCTGAACACAGCCACCTACCTATATGGCATCTTTTTCAGGAGGCTAGTGTCCTATGTACTAATAATGGTATAATTGTATTGTATTCTCTTGCAATTAAAATGTCTGATTTATAACAATTCCTTTTGTATCTCAGGGGGGTGATCACCAATGCAGGAGGAGCTGTAAGGGTACAGACTCTCCCAGGACAGGAAAACTACCCTGCTGTAAATGCCAACGGGATCCAGTCTCAGGTGCTCGCTAGATGGGCTTCGTCTTTCTCAGTGACTCGTAGGTGGATCACGCTTATTATTTTGCGAACTATATTTGAAATATTAGCAGAACTCTAGGAAACTTCTTCAGTGTTCCTGTATGCATAAAAAAATGTGACTGCTATCTGAAGTATAGTAACGAAAGTTTTCCCTTTAACTCATTATTTTGCTTTCATTTTTCCACAATTTTCCTAAAGTACTATTCCAGCTAGACCAGCTAGTCTGTAGCAGAAGCTGATACATAAAAACAGATTGCAGTTATTTAGAATATAATGACATGATACCAGGCAGTTGACAGTGCAGTTCCACGAGAGTTTAAGCTGATCTAAGTCAGTGCTTTGATCCTGCTGTTGCAGTCCTGTTTGCCTACGAATTCCAGCCCGTATAGTTTTATCCCTTCTCTCCCCCTGCCTGCCTTCGTGCAGGCAGTGGCACTTGCCAGGCCCTTCAAAGATCTTGTGCAGCATTACCTGCAAACAGAACACCGACCCTCCAAAAATAGGAATAATGTCGTTAGATGTGATGTTGTCATTAAGCAGATACTGAGCCTGATTGCAAACCAGTTATTGTGCCCAGTCACCTGAGTGAGGTTAAACCACACTCGTAAAAATGTATAAAGAAGCCTACTGGTTATACATGTTGTTGTGGTTTCAAAAATGTTGAAGTGTATGTGTTTTCTGGTATATTCTTTCAAAGTTTGGGAAACAGATCTCCCTAGTCTGTTCTTATTGTTTACACAGATAAAATTTAGCCAACTATCTCTAAGATAATAGTAATCCTTGTGTAGTGTCCATTGCTAATTAATAGCTAAGAACTTGGAATTTCAGGTGCTTTTGGTGAGGGTGAGAGTGAAATCCATTTCTACAGATTAAGTCCCGAATTTATCTGCTAGAAATAATGGCTACCGCAGCTCAAAACTTCTTGTCAATAAGATATGCTGTAATTACTCATCAGCTGCTCTTGTTTCAAATGCAGAAGCTCAGAGGAGAAGTTCATTACCTGTAAAGCAAGCAGTGCAATACCAGATTACACCAAAGATATGTCTAGGTTGTGTCCTACTCCCAGAGTAGCTAATGGCAGATGATGAAGAAAGGTTATTGGAAATACAATATTCTTCAAGCATTTGCAATTTCGTCTACATACACTAAAATACAGTACATGTATTCTTCCACTATTTTAACAGGTACCAAGAACACTGCGCTTGAAGCAGTTGGACGATCAGTATCAACAGCACGTCCTTCTACAGGTACGAGATCTCTGCCACAAGGGAAGCCTCCTGTGATAAAATGTGCTGCAGTGCGTGAATCAACTGGCTAAAATACCATGTTTCATAGGAGTAATTTATTTTCAAAGAAGAAAACATATACAATACTTGTTTTTGCAGTATATCTTCCATCAGCAGAAGGAGGAATCATTGGTAACTGGGCAAATTTATTCTGATTTCAGTAGTGTTCATGTAAATTAAAAAAAACCAACTTGAATTAATTTGGACAACTAACACAGGATAAGACATCATACATAAGGGAAGGAAAGAGTCCATGAGCTCTTGGGATATTCATTCCTATTAAGTAACAGAGAAGACAAAGTATTCCTTCTTACAAAGCTACTCATCTGAGTGCTGTCGGGAATTACATAGCAGAAATTTAGATGTTACAGGAATTTCTCCACAGAAAATGCTGCCAGTAAAAGGCTAGATCAGTTTTTATGAAAGTTAGTGCTATGCAAATACAGGATTTGGATTTTGTTTGGGAATAGACCATTTGCTTTACAGTTTAAGTCACAGTTTGCTTCCAAAACAGTAAAACTGTGCACTGTACAGATTGCTAACTGAGAAATGGTAGCACTTGGGCTGGTGAGCTACAGCAAAGCACTTGGCTTTCCGCGTTTCAGAAATCAGCTAGGCAGGGGTAGAAAGGAAAGTTAAACTGTTTAATTTGAAAAAGAATACTCTCTGAGGAGCAAAGCAGTAGTAGTGCGAGTTTAATAATTAAACCAATTGACAGTTCTTACTGCAGGTAGATTGCAATGTAATTCTTGGAGTCTGAGCTTTTTCTGGTTCAATTCTGGCTGTATGTCTTGTTGTTCTTAAATGATCCGTGCTGTTTCCTTCACTGAAGGTAAAAGACCTAAGAAGCCACTTGATAAAAAGGCTGGAAACAAAGGTAGGAACCCACAGATTTAACTTTTGCAAAGCAAAATCCTAACATTTACTTGGTGTTAAGTTAGTCTAATTATGTTGGATATTCACAGACTGTAAAGCTGATATTGCATTTCTCATTGATGGAAGTTACAACATCGGCCAACGTAGATTTAATTTGCAGAAAAACTTTGTTGGAAAAGTAGCTGTGATGTTGGGAATTGGAACAGAAGGGCCTCATGTTGGAGTTGTACAAGCCAGGTAAGAATGGATTACTGAGTGATTAATACGAGAAATTAATTAAAGTATCACTACCTGTTTTGCAGAATAGTATTCACTCAGTGATGGCAAAGGAGTAGCAAGAGAAGACAAATGCTTTCCAGCTGTAGCACTGTTTGCTGTGTGCTACATGGAGATGTCCATGTGAGAAGATGTGAAAAATTTTATCATCTTCTGCCTCTGTGATACTTGATATTTGGATAGAGCGAGCAGAATATTCTCTGGACTTTCTGCAGCCTCTCTGATGCTGACACTTTTGTAGCTCATCTTAGTAAAACAGCAGAAAACACTCTGAAAGGAGAGAGGACTTCTTTAAAAAATTGTAGAGAGAGAATTGTCACATATTGCTATGCACATGCACCATTTTAACAGTTATTCTGCCATGAGATTCAGCACAGTAGACCAAGTGATTCTGATGCAGGATCAGGCCATTTATTTGTAGCAGCAGCTCCCTGACCTGCAGGTGCTTATCTTTGTACTCTTTATATGGCAAAGATAACCTCATTTCTTTGTGTTTCCTACTCTAAAACAAAAGTGAAATCTTGAAACTTAGCGTAGCTAAAACCTGTCATTTCTCAAATTGAGTCAGCAGCTAATATAACTTAAGACTTCTCAAGTTAAATAACTAAAACTGCATTTTACAGGAATTTTTTATAAAGAAGGTATTTCTCATATTAATAGTAGAAAATCTGCCAATTTTCAATTACACAAATACATTTAGTTTAACATCTGGCATGTTCATTTTTTTTTTCCTGTCTGTATTTTCAACCTAATGTTTTCAGCTGCCTGATAAGCCTAAGAATGAGTCTGTTCTTAATTAACCCACCCAGGTAAATAATTCTTGTTTCTAAGGATTGTGAGAATTATTAAGCAAGGAGAATACTTCCATTTTAGTAATTCGGAATACAGAAAAGAGTGTATATGACCAAGAACAAAATTATTCAAATTGTATTTTAACTTGTTAATGCCATAGCGGTATGAAAAATGAACTACATACTTCATTACTCTGTTTAATTTTTCCACAGTGAACACCCAAAAATTGAATTCTATCTGAAAAACTTCACTGCTGCAAAAGAAGTTTTGTTTGCCATAAAGGAATTAGGGTTCAGAGGAGGCAATTCTAATACGGGTCAGTTCATAGTTCCGTGCAAATAGAAATTACTTCTTTACATGTTTTTATATATGTATATGTATTTATATATTTATATATATGTGTGTGTGTATCTACTGAAGTTCTTGTACTTCATTTAGGTAAGAAAGTGTTTTAGATGCCATGCTCATTTTAGTCAGGTTCAATATTTTTCCACTAGAACATTGCCACATCTTACGTTTCATTTGCAGATGTTAGAGTAGCTCATTACACATTTGAGTTGAAGTGCAAATATCACTTCCTGTGTTTAAACAGTAATGAGTTTTTCACTGGTAACAGACTGATACCTTGAGACATGTTCACATCTAAAAGGCTTAGTTTTTCTTCTTGAGTGGCTAATGAAAGAGTTAAAATAAACTCAGAATAAGTAGTAAGTGGTTGGGAAGAGATGTTTGCCAACTGGGCGAACTGAGTGTTCCAAATACGTTGCATTTCACAAGTTAAATTTAGGTAGGTCCTCAACTTTCTTCCTTCCAATCCATTTGGCAGGCACTAACGTAGCTACTTCCTAGTACCAAACTAGACCTGTGGGTGAAAAAAACGTCAGTGAGTTCTTCCTCAACTTTACCTGTGGATTTTTTTTTGTGGGGGTGGCTTAGCTTTGTTTTTTTGGAGGGTTTTGTGTGGTTGGTTTTTAACTTACGGGTTGCTCAAGCTTCTTTATTATCATATTTCCTGGGATGCTATTTTGCTTTTACACTAGGTGAGAACTGTAATCATAACAGAAGTCCAGCATAATTTCATACAGGGAACTGGTACCAAAACATAGTCACATTTGTTCTTCATATTCTTTTTCTCTTCAAAACTAGGGAAAGCTTTGAAGCACACAGCTCAGAAATTCTTCACTTTGGAAAACGGAGCACGCAAAGGAATTCCCAAGATCATTGTGGTGTTCCTAGATGGCTGGCCCTCAGATGATATAGAAGAAGCTGGCATAGTGGCCAGAGAATTTGGAGTCAATGTATTCATTGTATCTGTAGCAAAACCCACAACAGAGGAGCTGGGAATGGTACAAGACATTGGTTTTATTGATAAAGTAAGAGAAAAGAATATCATTATACATTTTTCAGTCATGGATATGATTCTAGAGAATTTACTTCATGCTAAAATTCTATTGAAATAATTCTTAATATTTTAAATATAAGTATCTCCAAAAAGCCAATGAAATTATCCCTGCTAATAAGTGGTTTAAAAGAATCACACTAGGAAACCTACAGAAGCACTGGGGTTTTTTCCTGCTACAGGGGCTACACAAACGGTACCAAAGTGCTATCGCTGTCCTCCCAGTTCAGAGTCTTGGTCAAGTTGTAGCTCCTGGACTTTGTGATTACACAGAGATTCTCAGAGTAGGAGCATCCCCTGTCCTAGGTATGGTTAAATGCATCGTAGGCAATGAAACACAGCTCTCATCTCCTATGCTAAAGTGGCAGGCAGGGAGGCATATCTTTCAGTACCTGTTCTGTGGATGATTATTTACTTACTTTTACTACAAACAGGACAGAAAAGACTGGAAAAAAAAAAACAACCACCACATCCTAACAAGTTGACATGCAAGCCGTTCATCTTGGATGAAAAGTTTTGAATTTTACTCTGTACAAGTTAGCGTAAGAATTCAGACACAGATGACCTGCTCTCACTTGAGCTTTCTAATCACTAGGTCTTTACTTACTCTCCAGAGAGAAAACCTTTCATTTTCTACAAGGACATTTTATATGTCTAATTTCAGCAGAAATTCCATAGCTCAGAGCATGAACAGAATGAAGCACTACAGCTCTGCTGCTTCTAGTCACAAGACAGCTTGCTGCTGATCCCGGCGGTATTGCAGGCAGGTCCAACTCCTATGTACTTGTAGGCACAGAAAGACACAGCCTGAGGCAACCGGGGTCTTCCCTCCCCTTCTGCATTTTGATCTTAGCCAAATTAGTTATCACCTTGGAGAACCGATTTTAAATTTAACCCCTTTCTCAATTACCTTGCACTTTATATGCACCTTATAGAAGCCAGAGGAAAAAGAAATGTTACTTTGAATGACCTGGAGCTATGTTTCTATCCAATGGTATGTCTGTATTTATGGCATTACAGATTAAAAAAATAAAGGGTTTACTAAGTTCAAAGGGCAGACACAGAGACTAATTTTCAGCATATAAGCAAAAATACAGAACTTTCAATCCTTTAGATATTCAGTAGCATGACTTAGTTGACTTTCAAAAACCATAATTTCCAGTTTCTACAGTTGTTATGAATAAAGTTAAATTATTTGAAATTTCCAGAGGTGAAGGGGCAGAGTTGACTTTATTATTGAATAAAATAAGCTATATTATAGCTTTCACCGACTTCAACTGCAGGTATTTGAGCTCAATTTCTTCAAAAACAATCAAGCAAAAAACCCAACCCAAACTCCCACCATCAGGCTCCATTTCTAAACTAACTTTGAAAGAAAATCACATGGGTGTCTGACTATTATCTGTTTAGCTACTGTGTCAGTATTCACCTGTTGACTTTCTGTTTTCAAACAGGCTGTCTGTCGAAACAACGGCTTCTTCTCTTACCAAATGCCCACCTGGTTTGGTACTACCAAATACGTGAAACCTCTTGTCCAAAAATTGTGTTCACATGAGCAGATGTTATGTAGCAAGACATGCTACAACTCCGTCAACATTGGTTTCTTGATAGATGGTTCCAGCAGTGTTGGAGACAGCAACTTCCGCCTTGTGCTTGAATTCATCAGCAACGTTGCAAAGGCTTTTGAGATCTCTGACATTGGTTCCAAGATTGCAGCTGTGCAGTTCACCTATGACCAGCGTACTGAGTTCAGCTTCACAGACTACACCACAAAAGAAAAGGTCCTCTCGGCTATCCGGAACATTCGCTACATGAGTGGTGGCACTGCTACTGGTGACGCCATTTCTTTCACAACCAGAAATGTGTTTGGGCCAATGAAGGATGGACCTAACAAAAATTTCCTCATTGTTTTGACTGACGGTCAGTCTTACGATGATGTCAGAGGACCTGCTGCTGCTGCACAAAAAGCAGGTAAATGCAGTATCTTTAAATGCAATGGAATTTAATTAACCCTGTTTATGCTGCACTGTAAATGTCAAGATTTTAAATTAAGTTTGCAAATACAGCCCCAGTGAGTGAATCAAGTATCCATACCTGTTTTAAATTCAGGAAAACGTGAGATCTAAGGAACTGTTTTCCATCAGCACTGTAGAGGCAGGTAAAGGTGGACTCACTCATGTCAACTTAGTTAAAAATGTACACCCAGTCTTATTTTCTTGAACAAGAGACAAATTAGTAGATTAAAAATAAGGACCCAAGTAGTGAAGCTCAAACCAATGAAGCCATCCAATACAACATTACTGCTGCATCATCATCTAAGAAGAAAATAAACAGTTTTGGCCAAAAAGCTTATTGGGCTGCTGATGCTTGAAAGCACTAAGCATACACAGAGGATCCAAATTTATTTTCAGAATAGTTTCACACAGTGTTACTTGTGTTTCAAGACTGACATTGTAACTGCTACATTCATCTATAAAAACAACTAAGACACTAGCTCTTAAGGTACCCCATATTTCCTTCAGGCTTCTTACTGAGACAAATCTGCTAATTCCTGATATTTAGTGGCAAAACCTAATCAACTTTGACAGACTGCAGGTATTGAAACATGCTTTTCCGATATAGATTAATTCATGGATGTAGAAATGGTTGGTTTTCTTGTATCCGTAGGCAAAATGGTCTTAACTACTTTTTTTTTTCTTACTGTACTATTACATTGTAGGAATAACAGTCTTCTCTGTTGGTGTTGCCTGGGCACCTCTGGATGATCTGAAAGACATGGCTTCTGAACCAAGAGAATCTCATACTTTCTTCACTAGGGAGTTCACAGGATTGGAGCAGATGGTTCCTGACATTATTAGAGGCATCTGTAAAGATTTTTTGGACTCTAGACAATAAAACAAAAATCTGCTGTTGGATGTTACTACTTTGAAATGAAAAATCATGAAATTGAAATGGTCTCTCTAAAGTACAGGTGTTTTGTTCTTATATATACTATCATAATGCAAGGGGAGAAGAAGGGCTGCTTTTTGTTTCTGTAGTCAGTCAAGGATTCTTGTGAGCTTGTTAGAAATTGTACTTAGTACTGGAATGCAGAATTTGGCGAACAGCTATTATTTTTGATACATATAGAATATCCCCGAGTTTAAAGCTACGCATATCATGCACTTAAGGCTATGAGATATCAGCAGAGGAAACAATACAGCTCTGACATGTTTGCTGTCACTTGCTAGATGTCTTCTTATGAGTTAAAACTAATATCATTTTAAATACACAGTACTATCCTCTATAAGCCTTCTGTAGCTTACAATTCTGTATCTTTTCAAGGAGTTCTGCTGATAGTGTGTAGTACTTCCACTGCTTCAATTGCACAACATCCATTATTGCCAGGCAGTTTAAGAAAAGGTATGGCAGATTGTAGCTAAACGGTATTTTTCCTAGTTGAGTTTTTGCTGTTGTGAATGATACTGCCATTGGGTTGGCAAAGTTGACATCAAAAGACATTTAACTTCTACCCACAGATTTCTGTGGATCTGTGTTGTTCAGTTCTTTTGGCACAATTTTTGAAAGGTATTTAAGGCACAGTAGTTCTTTTTGAGGATCTGGATCCTAACATATTAGCTGATAATACTACTTCCTACACCACTGAAGTCAACAGTGATATTCTTAATATATCTGATAACTGGATTTTTTTCCTGTCTACTGCCTTGTTATTGGCTAGACAGTTAAAGACAGGAATCTTGGGCAAAGAAATTCAATTACACCACAAACTGGGACTTCAAAGCATTCAAATTCAAATCCAAAAGTATCTCAAACCTTGAAACCTAACTGATTTATATCAGATTACATGGTTAGAAAAGAGGATAGCAGGCAGACATGTGAGTGGGATTCAGTAGCTCACAGAATAACAACTTTCTAATGCTAGTAAAAACATCTTTAAGGTTGTGTGAGGTTCTCTGAAGATGAAAGAATAGTTTTCATGAAAAAAGGCTTTCATTACATACCTTGTAATGTGTTGATATTTTTATACCTTCATGCATGTGATTAAAATGACGCAATATTTCACTAAGTTATTGCAAATTCCTGGAGTGAATAACAGACTTCAAGTATTCTTTAGAAAAGAAAGTTTTTTGCAAGTAAAATATACAGTAGAAAACAAAACAGCACTTTCCCTATCAATTTAGGGTTTCCCTTTATTCATCCCTTCCCCGCTATTGATTGTAAAATTCATAGTAGTTATGGACTGGCACAGAAGGTATGCTATTCATCAGGCTTTTGTTGTGCATTTTTTTTAATAACTTATGACTGGCTATACATTACACTAAACATGAATGGCAAAGATGCCTTGTATTTTTCTATTAATTGTTATCCTTAATTTTGTTATGTGTTTATAGATAAGAGTATTCAGCTATTGCTGTATAAATTCATATGCAATATCAACTTTGTGCAAATGTTTAATTCCTTTAGTTTATAAACTTTTTATAGAAATATATATTGCAAGAAAACTGAGACTGCTGCTATCTGAATATCCGGTAATATAAAAGTCTTTTTATGATGAACCTCATATAGTATAGCTTGATTAAGTTGCATCTGATGCTTCCTAATGGTCTGCATTATCTTAAATCCCAATTTGTGAAAGAAAAATTCCTAAATCATCCTCAAATCGCAAGGATACTATTTATGCGAACATTTTACTTTGAATGAGTCAATGTCAAAGTTTTAGTCATTGTCTGTACTAGGTATGATGCTAGTTGAGTCTTCTTAATGTAAATTGCACACCAGCTAGTAGAATCACATTTATCCTCCCACTTAGTTTTTACTACTGCAAAGGAGGCAGCAGCTTTACTCATTCATTCACCAAGTAAAAAGCAGGTCTGGATCTCTGTGACACTGAAACCTGCAGAGCTAAACATCCCAATATTTCCATTTCACAGGCATGGTGATGACATATTAGTTGCACCCTTCATACAGCATGATTACACTGAGGTAGGAGGTGGTGGGTACAGAAAATACTTTTTGAAATATACAAAGTTTACATGGAAGCAAGCATTTGTGAGCAGTTTTTATCTGAAAAAAAAAGTTGGTGAGATGCGGATAAAAGGATTGAGACCTGGTGAGATACTGAGCCAGGACAGAAAGGATGTGGACTGTACTGTAAGTGAAAGGTCAGTCTGGAGGAAGAACAGCATGGTAGAGGGTAGCAGACATGATATGAATTTCTGTTTTGGGTAAGGAGGTAGATAAAGTCACAGTACAAGGGTTCAGTTTTATGCTGCTGGACGAAGCAGTACAAAGAATGTGAACACAGCTGCAGCTACCATCACTTGCACAAACTCCATTTGGGAACATTGCTGCAGGTATTAGGACTGTCAATCAAGAATATGGCCCAAAGGGGATCAGTTCTTGTCGCTGGTGAAACTGATTAAAACCACGGCAGGGCAGCTGGACTAGATGATTTTTAAAAGGGCCCTTCCAACCCAAACCGTTCTGCGATTTGCTATGCACTGTTTCCCTGAAAAGTACTCACAAGGCTCAGGGGTCCTCAGATTTGCAACCCCACTGCACAAAAAAAAACCAAACAAACAGAAAATAACCCCCCAAAAAACCCAAAACCAACCAAACAAAAAACATTCCCTCATTTCCCTCATTCAGAAAAGATTAGAAGATTCTAAGTTTAGTGGTTTAGGTACTTACTGCAATTCTCAGAGCTATTTCTGAATTTTACATTAAATAGTAGTCACCACAGTCCAAAACGCATCCTTCCCAGTGGAGCTCCCAAAGCAATCTAAATTTACAAAATTCTATTTGTTTGCTGTCCTAAAGAAATTGAAATTACTTTTTGTACCATGATAACTTCTAGTAAGGGCTGCAACCGACAGCCGTGCATTGGTTAGGACATACGCCTGAGCACTGGAATTAGTCACTGCCAGAAGACACTAAATCTGTTTCTTACATTTCCTGGGTAAATTCTTTACTCATAGGATGTTTTCTAACTGAAAGAAGCACACAACTTCCTCTTACATTGGCAGTATGTCCTTCCCAGTTCTTGAAGAAAATGTTACAAACTCTTATCTCCAGGATGAGATTCCAGTCAGGGATTGCACACTCAGAGGACGTGTTAGACAAATTTCCATGCTCGCTATTTCTCATGTGCTACTTCAGCAGGGAGGTATAAAGATTGTGTCTCTACAAAGCAGCTCCCTGCTGAACTTGCAGGTCATTCACTGGGAATTTTTATCCTAAGGTGCTGATATGGCCCCAGGTTCTGCAGAGAATGCCTCCATGCTCAGGCCAGGCTCTCCAATTCCAATTCCAAGGCACCTTTAAATTTTACACATCACACAAATCTTAGGTATGTAGATCCTCTCTGACCATGAATCACCTTGTATAGACATCTTTTGATAGTGTGACACTTTCTAGCTGTATGCTTGTCTGACAAGCACAGTATACAGGAAAAGCAGGTAAGACAGTCCAGGACTGCAGGTCAGTAAACTGCAGAGAAGTCTTCATACTGCCAGACCTGTGACCCGGTAGCAGAAAACTTCTACATTACAACCTCAAGCAGAGTGCAAGAAGAACAGGTCTCAGAAGTCAACTTTTATCACTGCTTTTGAAACTATTAATATTGAACCAGTAGGGAACCAGAAAAACACAAAAGAAAGACCATCCTAATATTCTTAAGCGAAAATAATAATTTTAAAACTGTTTACTTTGCCTTTCAAAATCAATGCGTGTAAAGAAGAGTGATGTAGTAACCAGCCAAAAAACATTTGCATCAAAAGCCAATTGACTATAGTTCTCTACAATTTATGAAGTAATTTTGAGGTGAGAAGAGAGGAGGAAGAACGGGAGGGGTTTGGCACATGCGAAGTAGAATAGTTTAATCAGAACAGTTGCTTCTCCCATAAATGTTCTTAGTTACTTCCATTTGCAATTCATATTAGTGTTGTCACATAGGTCTTCTCTTCTACTAAGTATGGCACCATACAATACAAACACTGTATTTTCTTTTCCCCTGTTCTGAAGAAGAAAAGTGGTGACAAATGTTTATGCCTTGATTTTAAGCCATATTTCTAACGGGGCAACTCCCAATCACTACCAAGCTCCACCAGAGTTACTGCTTTTAAATTCAGAGATTCTATTTTCTCAGCATTTTCATTCCTTTCATTAGGCTGAAGGGTAAGTCAGCTCCAGAAGGCATCAAAGCCACAAAAATCAGAAAATTTCTCTGTTGCACGCAAGTGCCACAGAAAGCCTGAGCACGCTGTCAAAGCAGATCAAGTTGTATCTTTAACAAACTGCCTGGAAACTGGAGACTTAGATCCCCAGCCTAATAAAAAGTCCAAAAAATCTTACTGACTGGCTTTCACTTGGACCTGGGACAGTAAACATAAAGGGTTTTCTTCAGAGGCTGAAGCAGAATGTGTTTGAATAGCTTGTGATACGCTGCCATCCAAATATAGACATCAAATATATGGAAACTTCCACTGAACAGTTTACAATTTAAACATGAGTGACTTTCCAGTTATATATGTCTATCAACTAGAGTAGACATTCCTTTGCCCACTTTGGCTTCAACAGCGGTTCTGCCTCTGGCTTCAGCTGAAGGAAGAATAGGTCCTGAAAAACTGCAGTCTATGATAAAATCCAAGGGCTTAATCTCCACTTTGAAGCACAGTGCCCACTTTAAATTTAATCTCATTAGGATCAAATTTTCCTTCCCTTTCAAACAATCAAGTTTGGTTAGTGAAGTATTCTTGATCTTAGGCCATTTTCATTACCTGAAGGGTATTTACTGTTTTATTACTCTAAAATTTATTTACATTCATCTGTGTCTACATACAAATGAAAGTAGACACAGATGAATGAATACTGTGTCCTTACTATTTCTCTTTACATCCCACTGCTGGAGCAGTCTGCAAATGCTAGCAGGGTCAGCTGAACTCTAGCCATGGAGGCTAACGAAGGGAAACAGCACTGCTTCAGCCAGTTTGTCTCCTACAGCCAAAAGGAGCAGGCAGCATTGCTTCCTCACTGCCAAGAAGCCTGACCTCACGCTAGGTGAGTGCATTCTCCTGGAAGCCATGCGCTGTCAGGTTGAATATACCCTCAGCCTCAGGGTATAACAGAACCCACAGCTGAACTTCATACTGGATCAGTTCCTAAGACACCAGCATGAGAATCCTGCATAGTTGTGTTTGCTAGCAAATGCTAACTAAACTTTTCCAACCTCCACTGAGGTCAGACATGGCCTTCACTACTTAACAGCAATGAGAGTATGGGAGAATGTAAGCAAAGGGATAAGAACTATTTTTCTGCCCTGGTGTGTGTGATCAGATTACAAATATGATAAACAATTCTCTGCCAAAGAACACAAATTAGAGACAACTACAAGTCAAAAGACTGAGAAAGGACTGGCAAGGTTTAGGAAAATAATTTGAATTAGATGGAAAAAACAAACATGACTTACTAACTTAGCGCTACTTTTAATTTGTTTCAAATCAAACAAACTATACCATTAAAATTGTCTTTTTAAATCAAAACCAAATTCACGGTTACATAATTTCCAGAATTTTCTGACACTTATTCTTGGGTATTTTAATAATATACTACACGTTCAGAAAAGGAAGATGGGGACACAACAGCTTTGTCCTATCTAAATGTTCTAAGTGAGTTGAGGTACACAGCTCTGTCCTGTTGAACTACTAATTCTGGCGAGGACCAGGAGCCAGTTCAGAAAGAAAACAGAACCTCCTGGCTCAGCATGCTGGTAGCAAATACATCAACAAGGACTTTACTCCCCAACGGTCCGATTTGCTCAAATCTAAACAAAGACTACACTGACACACACAATTAAGAGAAAGTTACCACAATCCGTTGGCTCGCGAAGACCAAATATCTGCAAAAACCCCCAAGTTCCTGACAGAAAGTAATGCATACGCACCATGGGAACTGTCAGGTATTAGATCACTCAGACTGGGGAAAATATTCCCAGCCTCTGAGAAATTCTTCTGTACAGCAACTGTCAGCCAAATCACCTAACAGAAAACTACACTTATCAAGACTGGCAGAATCAGCCACCTGCCTTATCAAAGGAAAGAGGCAAACCACTAATTTAGGAAGCCAAAACACAGCTCCTGTTTTGCTAACAACTACCATAATAATGAAGTGGTACTGAAGAGCATTTCAGAAGATTGACTGGCATTAAGATGCAACGGGATTCCTAAGTAACACAGAAAAACTTCAGGTAAGGCAATCCAGGGAAAAACGGCTGGCTACTGCCCAGCCCGTGAAAAGCACCAGGCACCAGAACCATGACAGACTTCAGCAGACTGCCACTGCACGCAGGGCAGCCACCGGACCTTGCAGGAGCTTCTGCCTTTGAGCCCCTGCCACCAGCACCCATGGGCGCCCAACTTCTGCCTCTCCCAGCGGTGCAGGAACTCTCACCAGCACTTGCTGAGGTGACCAGAAAGTCACCTGTTGGCCAGCCTTCCTTCATGAGGAAAAAAAACATGTCCCCTTGGCCAGCTGCCATTCATGAGCAAAAACCCAGCAGCTCTCAGGCTCTGTCTGGGTGTGCCCCGATGCAACTGGTCGCTCCCCCCTGCCCAGCCTCCAGACTCACTGGGATTGCCCCAGGCTGGTGGCCGGAGGAGAAGCAATAGCTCCCAGCAGTCACCTGGCAAGGCAAGCCGCAGGTGGAGGTAAGGCAGAAGCCCCAGGAAACACCTCAGGTGTACATGACCAACAGAGGACAACGTGAGCAGCCCTCCTCCTCTGCTGACACCAAAATGGCTGCAGGCTGAGAGGGCAACGTCTCTCCCGCCGCGCCTACCCACAGCTTGCTGCTGGATGCCAGCAGCCCTGCCACCACCAGCCCAGCAGCAGCCGTTACGGCCTTCACCAGGTGGCACCACCAGGCCAGCCCCCTCAGCTCTGCCCCACCCGCGGCAGATGGGCCACAAGCCCAGAACCCCAGCCCCTCAGGAGTTCAAATGGACATTTATTTCTGTAGATCACACATGGATTCATGACCTAATTTTTATACTCTTAGCTAGTAGTAGTACTCAAAGCTACTCCTTCCTCCGACAGGTTTCTCAAAGCCTCTGGAGCTTTCCAGAAAAGCTGAGAGTTGAGAGACCAAAGCAGATGAGAGAAGGAAGTTAGCAAGTCAGCTAGCACTAATGAACGCTTAAGACTGAATAGAATTAAGAATCTTTATAATATCATCAAACACGTTCAGCTGCAAAAAGCTCCTCTTAGAAAAAGAATTGGTCACAGAGCCGACCCTATTTATTTTTCATCAAAGGAACCTGAGGACAGAACTGCAAATCATTCTCTTGCGGTGGTATTCTCCCTTCAGGTTAAAGGGTCTCCAATACATTCAAGTCAAAGACATCCGAAAAGAAAATAGTCCTTGATCTCCAAGTGAAATATTTATTCTAAGGTGTCCAGTACTGTCTGAAGTAGAATGGAGCATTTCACCAAAAAATGTTAGTTATAAAGCTCACCTCGTATCTTTTGTGATAGAAACGAACAATTCTGCAAGCCACATAATAATTAAGCTGGCATTATCTTTATTTTTATATGAAAGACCATCACTTTTCAAAGGATTAATGCAATTTGTAGAGAATGGGGCAATATCAATACTTTTGAACTTCCCTAAAACAGATACAGCACCCAATAATACTCTATTTAAGAGGCAGCCTTTAACCCACACAGCTAGTACAAGATCACTATTAAATTCCTACCTGTAGTCTGTTTTACAAACACATATATAAATTCACAGCACTGATGCTTTAGTTTAGAAAGTTTTTAATTCTGTAGAAAATCCATTGATTAATTTTAAAATGAGAGCATCAAAAAGTCTTACAGCAGTACTAAGATTTAAGCTACAGAACGCTATAGATATCCTCCACACAACTGAAAATAACTGTGTGTGTTGTTTGCGTATGAAGATATTAAACGGTTACAGTTGCTACTTGCTATTTGCTAGAGGTCAATAGCTAACAACCATCAATAGCTTAGGGTCCCAAAGGAGAATTTGAAGTGAAGACGTATGCTTGTAGGAATCATTTCTCTCTTCTCCAGTTAAGAGAGCACATGGACACTATTACTCTGACAATGTTATCACACTACACACAATCAAAGCAAGAATTCTACTGCCAGATGAAACGCCCTAGCAATGCTCCTAAATGCTGTCAGTGCACTAGGGTGGCTAAGGTCGGCCAAGAGTTGGCCTCCCCAGCTATTTTGTTTCAGGAAAACTACACCAAATCAGCTGGAACACTGGACATGACCTTCCAGGAGGAAATATTATCAATACCAAATTCAAGATGCATGGGAATTAATAATTAGAAAATTAAAGATCTTGTAGTAAGGTTCTAGATCACGAAAAAAATAGGCCTCACTGACATCTGTTCAGTTTGAAGTGCATCTAAAGAAATTAAACCATAGCTACTGTTAAAGTCTAAAGAAATTAAACCATAGCTACTGTTAAAGTACACATCAACAACTTCCAGTTAACTGTCTTCAGCAGAGACTTGTACAGCACTGAAGTCAGAGGTTCAGCGATTCTTGAAAACAAGACCGTTATGACCTCAGCTACCTCACACTGCCTCCTTATCATTACTAGGGAACTCACCAGAGTTGAATTAACTTCCTTAAACTCTGTAAATATTCAAAGCCAGAAGTGTTTTTTTGCTATACATGGACTTTCAGAAAGCCTAGATGACTCCTCTTCTGGGGGCCGTTGAGATCTTCAGGTAAGAGGGAGGACTAAAAAGAAAGCACATTGTTTCCCATTATCAAGTCAGTCAAAATTTGTTTCTGTGTTAAAATTAGAAAACATTTTTATGACATTTGTAATGTTTTCTAGCTTGAACTATTTATTTAAAAAAAAATAAAATCTATTACTATAAGCCATTTACTTTGCATAGGTCTCAAGGATGTGTATTCTCTGAGTATCAACAGACCAGGTATTAAATATGGAACTTTAGCCTTCATTCATGCTTACCTCAGATGTAGCATTCAAAAACAATTCCAGAGCCTTCTGTTTATGTTATTTTTTATCTTTTTAAAAAGTTCTTGAAAACATAAATACATATACACACACCCAGTAGTGAAACCAAACACAAGTAAAAGGTTAAGTCAGTCATATTTTCATACCATGTAGTTTATCTTGGGAGGAAAAAAGTTACACTAATTTTCCCAGCAGGATTTACACAGACCACCTTATCTGTGTGTTTAGCTTCCCTACAAAAACACCAGTTGCTCAGCTGGGACACATTTATTTGAGACACCTTTTATGTGATATTGTAGCTAGAAGGAAGAGAAGTCGGCACTGTGTGACAGGGAAGCTTTCCACTGATTTGAGATGAGAGTATGCCAGGACAGAGTGTCCTATCTGTTTTAAAATAAATCATTTCACATAGGAGAAATGGACAGCCTCTGATAATGCATCCTGAAACCCCAAGAGTTTTCCACTAGGAAAATCTACCAATTACCTCCTAGCACATAAATTCTTCCTTAGGATTTCTAAATTAGGGAAGGTTATTGATCAAGGCTTGTTACACCCTTTTTCAGATATATTTGGTATTTATGTAGACAAGATGCTGGACTACAGTCACCACTCCTCTGCTTAAAACAGTTCCTACAATAAAAAGCAAGATGGGGAGTAAGTCTGTTACATCAATCATACTTTAAATGCTAAATGTATTATTAAACACACTTTGATATCTTTCCATTCAGGTTCTGAGTGCAAGTCCTTTGGGTCTTTCTTACAAAAGAGAAGTAAATCAGTCCTTTCATAAGTTGAGATGTTTTTGCTAAATGAAAACATTTATTTCAGTACTATAATTTTTTCCCCCCGTCACCACTACTACAGCTCTTCTGTTCTAAAAAAAAACCAAAAAAGCAAATAAAGGTTTTAGCATTTTGTACCCCACAATAAATAAACTAAGACTGTAGTAGAGATTAGTGTCAATATTCAATAAATGAAGCTTCACTACAACATTTGATCCACTGTGCATTACTGAATCAAGATGACTTAAGATTTCAATTAAGGAAAATAAGCAAGTATTTTTGGTTTTACAATTTCAATTTTAATACAATTCAAAAAAAAAAAAAGGTAAATGTTATGCATGGCAATGTTTATTAAACAATCACATTTCATTTAAGCATTAAAATGCAGCAGTCTGGAAAAGCTGCCAGAAACAATGTTTGGCTTCAGAAAAGGCGATTATGAAATTACTTCCAATAAAATTCAAATACTCTCGTCTGTTGATTAGTTGAATGCTTTAGACTGGAAGGAACAAAAAGTGCAAATCAGCTGAATGTTACTTCAAAAGTAAAGTCTTAGTGTCCTACAAGCAGTTACTGAAAGGCCTCACCTCAATCTTCATGATAAAGGACAAAATTCTCCAATTTTTATACAATTATAATTTACTGTAACATTTCAAACAATGTAACATTATTACTAAAACAAAATTAATTTCAGGATATAACTGCAGTATTCTGTCTACCGTGAGCACCTTTTTTTCCTTTTTTTTTTTTCCTTAAATCTGATTTGCTTGACATGAGATGGCATGAGATACATTCTCACCGCAAAACTGGAAACTTACACAGAACAATACAGTTACAACCACTTATAGGAACATGTTCCAGCTTAAAGTAATTTACACCTAAACATATTACTTTTATGTGAACATCTAAGATTCATATTGTGGTATTCTGTTTCTGCTGATACTTTCAGGAAAGAGACTCATCACAGTAGCTAAATGTCAACCTGCAGCTTAGCTGTTTGCAAAAGGATTGCCCTTTTGCACATCATCTTTCTTGGAGGACTTGTAAAGATATCAACAAAGGTTAACAGGTAACATTTGACATAAGGGCAAATTTTAACCATTTAAAAATTATTTTTAATTTTTTTTTTTCATTCAACACAATGATTCAGTGGCAGTTTGAAATAAACACGGAGTATCTTTCTGACTTAAATCACTTGAGAATCACTTCATATATAGAGATAGTGAAAAACAGTGTGATTATCATCTTATAAAGGCTTAAGAATAAACTGGCAATTTGCAATTTGTTCTTGTAAAAATCTTTAAACATATTGTGGAAACATGTTCTTACATGTGGGTACTGCTGCTTGAAACTGAACAGTTGGTTGACATCCAGACAACTACTACAATTTTCGAAACGCAAAGAAGCTTATAAGCATAATAAACAAATGGTCATTTTGCTAAAATTTAAACCTAATTTAGTAATTTGTAGAATGACACTTTCAAACTGTGCAATACAAAATAATGTAGCCAACAGTAACATACAGGTACACCATTTAATATTTATTATATGCATTTTATATACATTATTTTTCAACAGCTGTACTTTTGCTATGTGGTACAATCTTAAAAATTTGCTGATTCATAGTTTGTAAAACAGAAACCTTACAAAACTCATCAAAACTCGCAAACTGATCAGAAAAGTTTTGTGGAAGACTAGAAAAAATACTTTATTGTATTAATCATGCATTACACAAACAAAATCTTTAGTTACACCATAAACTGAAGCACATCTGAAAATAAAAAGCAGGGAATAACTAGTCAAAACACAGCAGATTTATGAATCTTGAATCCACTACTTTTGTACTCTATTTGAAACACAAATAAAAATATTTTTCACTCCAAAAGTTCTGAAACAAGATTGGTTTTTGGAATCAACTCCACTCCAGGTAGTTAACCAGAGGAAAAAAATTCTTGGTTTGCAACTTTAGAATTCTCAAATGTCCCATTTTTCTCACCTATTTTAGACTGTGCCATAATAGATATACAAGGGCCCTTTAACACGCTACATAAAAGGATATAAAGACCAACAAAAAGTGAAATAAATAACAATAGGCCATTAGCAAGATGGGTAATCCTTGATAAATAAACTCGTAAATACAGTAAGATGTACAAAATATCACATAGTGATAGGATGCCAAGATTAATTTTTTTTTTTTAAAGAGTTCATTCGGGGGTGTTAACCCCTCTGTGTTTCATCTGAACACATTTTACAGTCCTTTATTTATGAAGACAGTTATGCGATGATGATGAATTAGCATCCTTAGGCAAGGACTTAGCTGAGCTGTATTAGGCAAAAGAAGGGAAGAGTGTGGTTACACGGCAGCGGGTCAGTGAGATCTCTGTGTTTTAGGGTTCTATAATGCAGAAAAACATTATCAATACAATCTTGAGCACTGTTGTGACAGGCTAAATATATAAAAAGACTTATAAAAACTAGAATTTTATCCAAACATTTTGTGCAACTAATGCTAAAATATTTTAAGTTAAATTTCCTTTTCTTTAAAGCAAAATAAAAGTTTAAAAGGGGAATCTGTGGCATTCAACTGATAAACAGAAGATTACTAAGAGATGAAAAGAAAGCTACTCTTGGAGCTCACTCCCCCCGACAAGAGCACCACATTCCTAACCCTAAGGCAGCACACAGAGTCCAAAATAAAAGTCTTTTGTAAGATCAGACTCCACGTTTGCTTAAAGACACCTAAAGAACAGACATACGCTCAGTTCATATCCAGTCAAGGCTACAAATACTGGTTTTCTTTTTTGTATTTCTCCCCACCCCCCCAAATACAGTAATCACAGATAAATGAATGAGCCTGACATTGTTCAAGATGTGGTGACTTCTCACCAACTTCTACCTGCCCCCCATCAGAGCCTTCACCCAGGCAGATCAGATGTAGTGTCTTATTGGTAACCTTATCATTGATGGCAGTGATGCATTCCCTCTTTTTTGTCCAAACAGACCTGCTGTTATGATGCAGGTTTGTTCTGCTATGTCACACAAACACTTTGGCAAGGGCATCAGCTCCTGCACTGGCAATATATGCTTTTGATGGATGAAATGCTACATCATGAATTGATTCATCCAGCTTTTTCCTATGAGCTGTTATTTCTTGCACACATGTCTTGCTGTCCAAATTCCATAACCTAATGGAACAATCATGGCCTGTTTAGGGGGGGAAAAAAGACAAAAGGCAAAGTTAGATTTGTTAGACACTTAAGTGCACCATAAATTCAAAATTCATAGAGCATACAGAAGATTAAAAACCCCTTACTTCCAGACATTAAATAGATTCCATTAGGATCTACAGCTAGACTTGTGACAGCATCCAAGTGAGCAACCATAGAATGAATCATTTTACCTAAAAAGCAAAATAAACAGTGAATTTCCTCTAAAGTATTGTTTCTTTTAAAAACAGCATTTCCATTAAATGCAATATAGAATAATACACTTATCTAGATTCCAGTAATATCAGAATGATACAATTTTATTAGAAATTATTAAGTTTCAACTGCAGACTCTTGTATAAGCATGGCACACAACTCTCAAATAGGCATTGCCATTACAAGCACTCTTTTTATCCATTTGGTATCTCTACACGTAGCAATGTCAACGAAGACCAATCCTAAAATAACCATGTAGGAACCTAAATTTTAAGTCCCTTAAATGTCCTAATACCTGCCCCAGTTGGATAAAGTATTGATGAAGCTTCTTCCAAAGAGACCTACTGAGTCATACCAAAGGTCCAATCTAACTCTGTCATTGCTAGGAGGGAGGCTATCGGTGATAAACCAGGGAAGAAAATAAAAACAAGGCAACCCAGAATACTCTCCAGATTCAGTTATGTCACAAACCAGAGGTGTTATCTCTGCATCCACCTGCTCTCAATGCATTTCTTTTCAGTGACCTCCATTCTAAGACTCTTAATAACATCTTCTAGCATCTTACCATGCTTTTTGGAAGGAGTTCCAAAATGTTTAACTGCACATTCTAAGAACAGCCACCTCTTTGTTTTGAGCTTGTCACCTGTTTGGGGCTATCAACTGAACTTTTGTTCATGTATTGGAAAAAGATAGCAAGAAAACCCCTATAAGACCATGACTAACATGAAAAAGGCCTATCATCTTTGCCCAGTTGTCTGTTTCTCTGAAGAATCTCAGCCTCTTCAGTTTCTAAGATACTTCCTGAAGAAATTAAAAGCTACTGGAGGTCTTTGATCATCTTTTTAACCATTCTCTGAAACATTTTAATTTGGCTATATCCCTTTCGAGATACGGGAGACTGGAGTAACACAAACTACACATGTGGATACACCAAAAAAAATCACACAAAGGTGAACACTGATTTTTTTTTTTGTTTGTTTATTCCTTTCCTTCCTTCTAACATTCATTTTTGCTGTTGTGACTGCTAAGCACTGAGCTGACATTTTCATCCAAACTCTTCTTCTAACTCTATCTTCTTCTAACCTTGAGTAAGAACAGTCAGCCCAGTGATTATTATTTTGTCTTATAAAGTCTGTTTTTCCTTACATGCATTGTTTCACATTTGTCCACATGGAATTTAATTTGCCTGCTCTTAAGTCTGTTAAGATCTTCACTTCTTCCTCATTAGCCTTCATCTTTAATACCCTGAATTAATAAATGTCAGTAAACTGTCAATACACCAATTCCTGTCCAGACAACTAATGTTATCTTGAACTAGTGCTAATCCCTGCAGGACATGGTAATTTTTTATTTTGCAAAATGACCATTTACTTCTACCTTGTGTTTCCTGTCTTTGACCTAATTATTTGTTCATGCAAGATTTTCTCCTTATTCTACGTCTCTGTTTCTTTAAAGTTTAATTTCAGGACAATCACTGCAACGCATTTAATGACCACAATTCTAAGACATACATTCATGGCAGGTGAGAAGGGGATAAAAGGTCTTAAGTTTTTTGCTTTTAAAAAAAAAAAAACACAACCAAAAACCAAACAAAAAACCCCAAAACACCCCACCCCACCCAAACCAAACCAAACCACACAGAGTTAAAACAGGGGTTTAACACATGTGCTTATTTAAAGGCAACTTAAACCAATTTGTGGTTTTTTTTCCTTCCAACTTTGGTAGGATAACATGCAGGAAGTGACTGATAATTTGACAAACAGAAAATATATGTTTGTTCTTACAATTATGTCTATCTTTTTGTCATGGCAGACTGTGCAGTTTTTCTCTATACTCTACTTTCCCCTCTTTTCTCCAGATCCTTTTCTGTTTTATAAACTTAATCAGCAACTTAAGTATACCACAGGATTCCATTACTACAATGACTTTAGGGTTATTTCTTGCCCTAATAGGTACTGCGCAACGCTCTTTACTACTAACAGTTGAAAACCATAACTTATATATGCTTAGAGCTAAAATCATGGAAATAACAACAGGAAGAAAACGGCAGATATATTCTGTAAATTAGCACAGCACTAACTTATACGGACCTTCTTGTCATTCACAACTATATCTACCTGTTTTGAAAGAGTATTTTCTGACCGCTGAAGTCACAATTGCAACAGATATCACTGTTTCATAGAAAAGGTACTGAAGAGGCTTAATCTTACAAACAAGAAAAGTTCTCTTCTGTAAAACTGCATCACTAGTAAGTTTTCTACAAATGCATTCTCCCTATGTCCACCCAGATTTACTTCAAACATATTCATACATACAAGTTTGGTTCTCTTTATCCTTACCCGTTTTGTTGTCAAAAAATTTGATGTGTCTATCTTCATGTGCTGTAATAGTTACAGGAAGTGTAGGATGACTTACTACCTTGTTAATATGATTATTTGATTGTACACCTGAAAAAAAAAAAAACAAAACAACATTCACCTGCCTTAAAGAAAGGATTAAAGTTAAAAACAAGACTATTTTCAGCATTACACTTTAGCCTACTATATTAACTAATATTATATAATTACACAGAATCACAGAATGTTTGGGGTTGGAAGGGACCTCTGTGGGTCATCTAGTCCAACCCTCCTGCCAAAGCAGGGTCACCTACAGCAGCTGCACAGGACCTTGTCCAAGCGGGTCTTGAATATCCACAGAGAAGGAGACTCCGCAACCTCCCTGGGCAGCCTGTTCCAGGGCTCCATCACCCTCAGAGGGAAGAAGTTCTTCCTCATGTTCAGACGGAACTTCCTGTGCTTCAGTTTGTGCCCATTGCCCCTTGTCCTGTCGCTGG
>Ga0065711_1004745_pt1 | contig 38818 bp, 23 predicted proteins | sample Hoacrofraction12_FD_59098 | JGI IMG/M metagenome (GOLD analysis project Ga0065711, IMG submission 59098) | Hoatzin crop microbial communities from Cojedes, Venezuela - Epithelial fraction 12 v2 (version 2) | ecosystem: Host-associated > Birds > Digestive system > Esophagus > Crop | place...
TATTAATGCTATTTTCAATATCAAACATGCAGGAATCATATACATAATATGTTCTCCCAGAGTCTAAAATCTGAAGACCTTTCTGTTCTAATAAGGTGATGTGTCTTACAGGTGCCCCCCTCTACATAACTCCTTGGGGAAAAAAAAAAAGGTAAAAAGACAAAGGCAGCGTAGCTGGTTCTACGGGAAATGGCGTCTCTGCCCAGCGGTGTCCCACGGAGCTGGTCTGTCAGCTGTAGGGACTGGAATCTTTGAGGGTCTGTGCTCAGTTTTGGCACCTCAGCATTAGCCTCACGGCCTTACCGCACGTGAGCCAGCTCGGAGCAGAGCTCTCAGCAGCCTGGGCATGGCAGGCGTCACGGGTTGACCCTGGCTGGCAGCTCAGCCCTGCCGTGGGACCGGGGAGAGAATCGGAAGGGTAAAGTGAGAAAACTCGCGGGCTGAGATCAGGACAGTCTAACAGGGAAAGCAAAAGCCGCGCGCGGGCAAAGCAAAAGAAGGGATTCCTTCACTGCTTCCCGTCGGCGGGCAGGCGTTCAGCCGTCTCCAGGAGAGCAGGGCTCCATCGCACGTCGCGGTGCCTTGGGAAGACAAAGGCCTCACCCCAGATGTCCCCCTTCCTTCTTCCCCCAGCTCTGTGCGCCGAGCGTGACGCCGTGCGGCACAGGGTGCCCCTTGGGTCGGCGGGGGTCAGCTGTCCCGGCTGTGCCCCCTCCCCGCTCCTCGTGCCCCCGCAGCCCCCTCGCCGGGTGCGGAAAAGGGCTCGGCGCTGCGCAGGCGCTGCTCAGCAGCAGCTGGAGCGTCGCTGTCACCCTCACTGCTGCGGCCACAGATCCCAAACAGGGCCTCGCACGGGCTGCTACGAACAAAATTCACTCTGTCCCAGCCAAAACCAGCACAGATCTTAAGAATATAAAGTCAATCTATTTAATGACAAAGTCTATTATGTAGCGTAATAATTTAATTGATAATTTGCTTTTTCACATAATGCTTTCATTACCCTTTATTTACCAGAAAATACAGTATGAAGAATTTAGTACAAATATATCTATTGGAAGACCACATTTACGTATCTGTGCACGATGTAAGCAAATAGAAGAAATACGCGATAAAACCTGCACTTGCTCCACTTATTTTTACATATGAAGCCATGGGACATGCAAATCACTGTTGCTGTCAGCTTCTTCCTATACACATCACCAGTGAAGCAGTCAACCAGTAGTAATACGTAATTTCTTCACTAGAAGTCATTTTAGACGACAGAAATTCAATAACGATGCAACTTTTGAAAGAAATATCAAGTTAAGTATTTTTTTGTAAGAAAGATCTAAGTTACCATGTCAAGGTGGCAGCAGGCCTGTGGAAGCCATAGGTACAAGTGGACACGGGGTAAGGCAGAGGTTTCAGGGCCCCTTTTTCAGCTGTGAGACAGCCTCGAAGGACCAAGCGGATACAGGGGAATGCAGGAGCAGTGATGGTAAGTCAGAGGGGCCTGGCCCTGCCAGCACCTGAAGCGTAATGCTCCAGTCTCGATCGCTGCCAAAAATAGCTGAAAATAACGCTATGTGTTTGAAAGCACAACACGGACTACGAGCCTGTTCTCGCACTTCATACACACTGACAGTGATACAATTTTTCTTCTATTTTACAAGGCACTGTCTTTTTTTCTCCTATATTTCACTAAACTCTCCAAAGAACATTTAAGTCCGTAAGAATTTCTTTCTTTGGAAGAACAGAATCTAGGGTTGACAGGAGTATAAACAATGGACCTAAATTTTAGATGCCCAACGCAACATACGATAGTAATTCTGTAACTCATTTCGCTTTTTCTGAGAATGCAAAGAGTCATCACAAAACTTATTTTATAACATAGTCATTAAAGGTAGATATTTACAATAATAAAATTTATCCTATTAAGGTAATGGCAGGACAGTGATAACAGAACACAGGACTGCCAACAGCAAGGTTACATGACTTGTCTCAAAATGACAAAATCAGAACTGCGATCTCACGGATTTGCTGGTGTGGTCAGGGTAAGCCTAACTCAGCATTTGGCCACATTCTCTTCCAATTACTATTTTCTTTAGGACTTATCAATACAGACAAATTATATTATTGTCAGACCACATGACTTAAAATAGTTACAAAAGCAACAGCGGTGGACGGAAACATGATGGTTTGGGCCTCTTCCTTGGTGCAAGCAGAAGCCAGCGCAGGAAGCTGGGGAGGTACTTCAGCTCATGCTGGACAATGTTACCCAGCCTAGGCTGAATAAAGCAAGGACACATATGCCTCTACATCACAAAATGACTCTTGTTTTATTGCGTCACTTGTATCTTCCCTTGCCCTAACCTGTAAATTACCTTTAGATACTCCTAACTTGAACACACCTACTTAATTCCTTTAACTTCAATAAATAATTCACTTATAATTTGGCTATTTAACATTAAGAATGCAAAAGTTAGTAGGTTTTGGACCTAATACAGCCCATTAGTCGAACCACTGTTTAACACCTTAAATATAAAAATGTCATCCTTCACCTTAGATATATACTGCAGCCGAACAACATGCCTTACATATTTTGGATCACTGACGTGCTTTAATATTTCCAAATACAGTATTTAGAAAGAAGAAACTTTTGGAAACAAATTTAAAGAAGAACTATAGCTTGGAAAGGAAAAGAGAGAAAATCATTTTGTATTGCAGATTTCAAAGCAACAATCTTTATTTTGACTTTAACAGATAGTCACTAGCTCCTCCACCATCTGTAAGCCAGCATAAAAACAGGTAGAGGATATAGATCATCTGTACACTCTCAGAGAGGTATCTACATTTTAAAATAGGAAAAAAAAATTCCTGCTTCATGTCCCAGAAAGGGGATACCACATCTTTCACCTTACAGTATTAAGTCTCTTCTCAGATCCTCTGTTAATAGGATTCCTTTAGCCAGCAGATGGATTGTGAATACAGGCAGTTTCATCTACTAAAAGACAACATAAATCATCATTGAGAAAGGAGAGACCGCAGTAAGGTTATCACCATACAGCCTTCTCCATGAAAGGTTTGCATTAAAGCATTAGTGAAATTAATTCATCTTTCATAAGAGCTTTGAGCAGTATGTGTGATCTATGATAACAACCAATTTCTCACTACGGGAAAAAAAAAATTACTCAGGCCTGATAGACTACACAAATCTGCTTTTTTTTAAATGGCCTAACATTATCTGGAGTGTTGCTCCCAGAGGCATCATTTGAGTCTTATGCCTAGCCAAGAGGACCCATAAATCAAGGCAGAAAGTTTTGTTAGTTTTATATGCAGTGGGCTGTAATTGTTTTGAATTGCATTATGCCTCAATCATTGTAATTACTTTTAGATCATCCCTAAGCAGCAGTAATAAAAAGAAAAGAAACCAGTCTTAAACCATTTCTCACACAAAACAGTGTAAATGTGGCATGAGAAGTCTGGCTAAAACACACAAGAACATGTAAATGTAATGTTTGGACAGATATCCTGCTCATGCGTTCTGCTGTGACAACTCAAATTTTCAAAACACACACAGTATTTTGTGGCCTTTTAATTAGCATCGTTATTACTGACACCTATCTAGGAAGAAAATAGGTGATTACAAGATTAATTTTAGCTTTAAAAATGGAAACGTGTGTGAGAACCAAAACTATGTCACTATTGTTTTTCTGGTGTTCCTGTACTTACGTGTGCTTGAGAGACTCTGTGGTCTTCAGTCCAAAATGAAAAACAGCGTAGTGTAAAAATCATCACAATTATTTTCTAACTTTTCAAGTCACATGAAACATACGCTGGCCTGGTCTGTGCTATGTTGCATGCCAAATGAGCATGGGAAATCACAGAACTGTAAATATCGATGCTGCCACTATCTGCATTATTTTAGCCCTGGAGAGCCTGTGTTACTTCCCTTTCTCACTGTGCAATGGTCTGAAATAGAACACGTAAATTCCCCAGCCTGTCCTACGAGTCTTGCCTCAACACTTTTACAAGGAGTTATGCTGTGTGCAGGAACAGCACTTAACTTTCAAGGCGCTTCAGAGTTTCGTTCATATCTTAATTGCGAGTGTTTGTGAATTTTCTCTTTTCCTATTTGTTCCTCTTCCAGGTAAACAGCATCCCAACAACACCAGAACACAGTGCTTTCTCCTTCGAAAAGTCATTTAAGGTAACACAACGAACGAGAACAGTACGGAGGCATCAGATCCTCAGAAGGTATTTAGCTGCTACTCGTGTTCTGGACCTAACAGTCCCGCGCCCAGAGCAGCGCTGCAGGATGTACGGGACATAGAAGCCATTGCTCCAAACACAAACATAGAAAAACTGATTCCCGAGCATCCACAAGAAACACACACAGTCCTTGGGCCACAAAACAGCATGGGGAAAGCCGCTGGCCTCAAGCATTTCTCCAGGAGACCGTGAAAAACCGTTCATGTAAGAGGTGGCAATAAACGACGCTGAACAAGTTACAGGTTTGCCAGTCCCATGATGAAACAGCAGCAGTGAAATAATGATGGAAATCATTCTTCCTAGGTATTAATGAGCAATCCATAATTTGGCCTATTGCTGTTAAGAGTGATAACAGCACTCACGCTGCTGTTCGGTGCTTTCAGTATTACAATCAAATCATTCAACAGCACTGTTCGTTTCCCACTTACATTGTCAATCACCCATACTGTTACAGCTTGTTGCTGATGAAGGAGAAAAATAAATATCTGCGTAACCACTTGAATTTCCTTCAAAATGATGTAACATTAAAATTCAAAGAAGTATTTAAGATGTTTATTCACAGGACATAAAAGCTAGTAAAGTTATGTCAAAGCAGCTTCTCTTCCAGTACAGAGATACAGAATACAGAAATAAATAATTCCAGTACCAAAGTCAAGAAAAAAAATAACCCATATCCTACCAACCCTGTAATTACTTATGCAATGCTATTCCAAGCACACATGCACTACGTAAACATCTCTAAGTGTGTATATTTACAAATTCTAAACTAATTTTTAAAGTTTATTTAGTTCTTCCTTATATTAAAGTAGTAACATGCCTGTTTGATCCACAAATGTTATAAGAATTCAACAAACTTACTCACTTGGCTTGTAGTAAACACTAACCATTCAACACCCGTGTTCTAGATTTTCTTAAGAAATTTAAAATGAGCAAATCAAAGTAAAAATCAAAGAAGAGAACTGCAGGCAAAGCCTGCACTTGCATGTTACAATTGCCCTTGAAGGTGCAGTGCAAGAAAACCCTCAGCTGTGCTTGTGTTTCAGGGTTTGACAAGACCTTCACTTTCAACTTTGAACATGCAAAACTCCCCAGTTCTTCAGAGAACAAAAAAAGGGAGGACAAGGGCAGCATCAGAGGAAAACATCCGTATGTTTTCAAGTTACATGTATTCTCGCACCAGTAAGAAATCACCTTTTCCCTACATACTTGCAGTGAGTGCAGCAGGACCTAGCTGTCCCGAACAGAAACCGGCATCACCACAACCATGACTGCAGAGCTGCTGCCGCTGAATACAAATGGAATCCATTCAAAGTCACCTCTCACCCTGCCAAGGAGTAAGGCTCCCTGAAACAGACTTGCAGTTGGCACTGTGTGCTGTTTCTTTAGTTTTAAATGCACAAACAAGTCTTTTCATCACTGTCTCCATCCTTCACAAGGATTTCCTACCATACAAAGACCTCCATTTGAATTTGATAAATCCATGCAATGACTTAAAACACTTACTATAGGTGACAAGAAACCAACAAATAAAAAACCAAGATGCGATTCTGACCTTATTTACGTTGCTGAGAAGAGCTACTTGAGTGATCAGACCAAACCAGAACCAAACCTAGTATTTGGGAACGCTTCATGGGGCTGTACATACCTCAGGGAAATAATCCTGTGGAAACTTCTCTTTCTCCAGCATGGGCGTGCTTTCTAAAGTGTCTGAGTAGATTTCTTTCCCAGTAACCTTTTTATACTTCTTAGCTAGGAAGAGATATAAAACAAAATTAGCATACATGTCTTTAACATTTAAGCAACTTACCGTACTCGCTGGCAAAGCAGTGGCATCTGCAAAATAGGTGGTAGGGTCTCAGCAAGAATATGCAAGCACTGAGCTGTTCTGGGGGAAAAACCAGAGACTACTAAACCACGTATAAACGTGCTTGCTTGTATCAGACATCTTTAAGCTATACGGTTATGGGTACTGTTAGTTTTACTGTCCAGAGCACTGCATGAACCCAGGTCTCTGTGCACCCTTGCACTCAAACTTTCTGGCATGGTTCTTCCAGGAGATGCCTGTTTGTGTCCTCAGCCAGCATCCAGTAATCTACACTGGATAATTAACAGGAAAATTAATACAAAACAAATTAAGGTGAAAAATGTTACTTACGAGTAGTGATTATCTGTATGCTTTATCTAGCAACTCTTTTCAGATTTTTAAGCCTACCTACCTAAGCATCAACTGGTGCACATCTGTAACACACTACTGATCACATCTTTTACCCATCAAACAACTACATAATCATTCATTTAGATCATCTCAGCTTTTTGCCTTTTGCTTCAAACCAGCAGTACTGACAATTATCACCGACTCAGTGGCTGGCCACACTTAAACTGTCTGCTGCCTAGCTGTGTCCGTGGGGGGCTGGTTTTTGTCCCTCTAGAACTGACCCAGTAATGCTGGTGAACTCCCAATGAAAGATGAGGTGACCGCAAGCTGAGCAGCCCATTCCTTTTGTGGAACTGATGGGAGGTAGACTTGTTTTTAATTAACAACTGCCTCTGCAAAGAAAGGTGACATCCTCAAGTCATCCACTGAAGTCATTCAAATACTACAATACCCTGAGACAAAACAAGAAACGTGCTAAAAAGTTCTTATATGAACAGGCTGAATGTTTTCCCTCAGGGACATGAAAGCAGCAGAGAATACACTGCACCAAAACCAAGTGGTTTACTGAGTGGTCTAGAACAGAAAGACCAGAAATTTCTGTCTGCTGTATCCTAAACCAGAAATGGGGACAGTCAGTGAAATTCAGAAATGGCAATGTGGAACCTGACAAACAGAGGAAGTTCATTTTCCACTTAACGCATTATTAATGGGGCAGCTGCCTGTCCCAGACTGTCAGACTCGAGCAAGATCCTGTAAAAGCTGGGATACTCGTAACGATGTAAATAGCCGGAACACAGGCATGACCAGAGCCTCAGAGAGGACAGCTGCTCACCTTCAAGGCCTAATCCAAACAGATGGCCAAGGTGCAGCTGCCCATCAGAGCACTGCCTCTGGGTCTCTGCCATGGTTGGAGACAGTCGGCCGGCAGGCAGAACAGCGGTCTGACGCAGCACAGCCATCCCTGCATGCACGGGTGGAAACGGTTTCCACCTCTGCCAGCATCCCCACTACCCACACCCCAGGCTCCATCCATCAAGAAGGCCAGTAACGTAAATCGTCGAGTTTCAGCTGGGTGTTCCTTAATCAGCTAAATGACTGAAAACAATTTAAAAAATAAAAATCAGATCTTAGGACAAAGAAGCATTCTTTGTTTTCCTTATTTCCTCCTGAAATGCTCTGTGCTTATACATGCAGCTCAGCCAACTCTAAATTATTTGTGTAGTCACTTGAAAACCCTCAGAGTAAGAACCAGTCTTATTTTTGAATGGCCTTCACTGATACCAGGCCTTCTGCACCAGTTCTCCTGACCAGATTATTTCAAACCAAGAAAGCAAAAACCTTTCTCCAGGGATGTGCAGAAGATGAACTGGACTCACTCCATTCAAACCCCGTGCCAGCCGCTCTGTGACCCTGTCACCACCCACCTCTTCCAGATGATCCATTTCTGGCTATCAGCACATGAGGCTGACACATGAACTTAAAGCTGGCATGGGTGCTGTGTTTGTAGAAGAGACTTAGTGATAAAGCACGTAACTTTCCAAAACCTTTAATGCATGGTTACACCAGACAGACACAGCACAGACCTTTCAGCCTTGACAACCAATCTGCGGATCAATACAGCGCATGAACGAGTGGTTCTGCTGCTTGATCCGCTTCGTGCTTGGTCTACCTCCTGACCAAGGCAATGTGCTGGCATGTCCAAAGGCGAGAACCTGACTTCATTTACCAAACTCTTGTGACACAGGAATTTGGGTAGCTAGCTTACAGCTACTGTTAAGATGGAACCACCAAACTGGATTGAGTTTTGACTAAGAGTGCGCAAAAGAAACTCCAAAACAACTATTATCAATAGCCCTGAACTGTCCAGTTCTACCAGATAGCTGGTGCAAATACCAAGCAATACAACACTTGTCACTTTAAGCTGTCTAGATAAAGTATTTTATATAATCTGAGGAAGCATTTACTGTAATGTAGCAATATATCTTCGGGGGGGGGAAAGTATCACTCTTTATGTGCCAATCGCTTTGAGATCTAGCTCCCACAGGAAGACTAAAGAAATATCCTGATAAACTAATGTAGCATCATTCTACGTAGATCATGGATGGATGTGCCTCTTTCAGTAAGTTTAACAGCATCAGCAAAAAGATCCCCATGTCATTCAGGACACAGAACACATTTGGCAGAACTGTAAGGACTGAAGGCTCCTGCTGTGAGAACCTACATAAAAGGCAGCACGTGGCAGAAAGGAGGCACTTTACAGTCAACTCACGCTAACATCAATGCTGAATATGAACCAGCGATTCATTTACATGACTGCTGAGAGGCAAATGCAGGAGGAAAGCAGCATGCCTTCTCATGTCTCTCCAAGTAAAAATACTCCTACGATGCTTCTGACTTCATACCAGAGAAAATGAGATTCTTTCTGTAAACCCAAGTGGTAGACTGAAACTGGCCTAATGCCCCAGTCAGCAAAGCCCTCTGTCGGACCATGGCCCTTTAGAACACATAGCCTGTCGACAGTTTAAACTGCAAGCAAACTTTTGGGCCTCTGACCACTGTAGAACTAGTGTAACACCTTCTATGCTGTAGCAAATAATACGTGAGGCTGTAGGAGAAAACTGTTCTCGTTTTAAAACTCAAATATGTCTTCGTGAGAACTGAAAAACAGAGACAATCTTTTTTTTCCAAAAACTGTATTGTGTCACATCCAACTGTGCAGTGAATTTTGAGAAGACATAGTGATGTTACAGGAATATTGAATTGTATACAAACATGTATTTTTTGCATGCTTTTGAGTGGAACCAGAATTTCATAATGATTTTTGTGCAGAGAATGTTTATATCCATCTGGATTTTTCCTCTGATTTAAGAGCTTAATACACTGTGAAAATGTCAATAGTCATGAGAGAAGAGGCAAGTTTTACATTTCCCCTGAAAGATGGGAGCCCTCCGGGCCGTATTTCACAAACACCTCACTGGGAGACTGATTCTGCTCCACATTAAGGGAACAGCGGGTGACTTACAACACCGATTCAGTGTAGCACCTGCTTTCCTTGGATTTTTATTACGAGTTTTTTCTTTCCAAGTGATGACTGGGCCAAACACATCTTTACGTGCACGGTTCACATCCCATCTGGCTTTGCTAAGGTTCGCCGAGCAAAACGAAGAATCGAACTTTTAAAGGGTTTATTTTCTGGAATGAGCATCTGCTTATTTCTCTCATATCTATTATTTTCCCCTACACTTCTTCCTTCTATTTTCTCACTTCTTTTTAATTCTTACATTTTCTTTTAAAAACCATACGGTAGTGAATAAGCTGTCAATCAATGATTAATAAATCCAGAATGCTCCTCTTTTCCTAAACTAGTTGTCATTTCACTCTGTCAGATGTCGCTAGAGCAGGACACCTCTTGTCTGTGACCAGCAGGAGGGAACTTCGGGTGGAATTCAGAGCAAAACTGCCAGTCCTCCAGCACTGGTGCGATGAAGTTGTGGGCTCAGGACTTCAGTGTGCAGATACAGCTCACATATTACTGATACCCAGAGCCCCTCACACGGCAAAATAAATGAACAGTTACTGACAGCGGGCCGGCAGGCCGTTCAGCCCAGGGACTGGGCTAACACCTTGGGTGTGCAGCTTCATGTGCAGTGCCAGGCTCCTCCAGTATTTCCACCCGATTACTATCATTACTCAGTGTCTGCAAAACTGCTCTAGTTTGGGAGAAAGACCAGACACGACCTCTCATCAGAAGTCCCTACATCACTATCGAGTTTTCCTGTACAGTCTCTCAGAAATAAAATCTACTCTGAACTGCCTATGATATTGTAGCTAAAATTGTTCTTCAGCATTGAAACCAGTAATGACAAGAGGACTTAAGTTGGCTACATCTTGAATTGCTATATACATAGAACTACCGTTCAAATATTTCAGGCAAAGCAGACCCTGTACCCTCAATTACACGAGCAGAGAGAATCTATCTCAACTGAGAACAAAAATAATGAATCTATATAATTAAGACAATTAGTTCACTCCATAGTTACCACCATTTTGACAGTGTCTCAAATTAATGGGATGCTAGATATAGTATTAATGTGACTCAGCTCAATAAGCTAAATGAAGCTCAGAAGATATTTGTATTTAATATAGAGACAGTTCTCAACTGAAATAACATAAGTTTTATATAATCTTTTCTACAGACATCTCAGGAAGCATTCAATAATATTCTATGGTATTTCTAATATTTAATGTACATAGCCTAGCATTACTTTTAAACTTCTCAGATTTAGCAAGACCTCCAACCTGATGGATCAATGTGGGTTAAAAACAATGACATCCTCCTACTGACCTGCACTGCTCCAATGTAATTTAAGCCATAAATCTACCTCAGCTGCTTTGCAAAATGACCATCACTGATGGACATTTAAGGTCTTGGTCCTATATCTGATCTACATGGAAGAACCTTGTGGCCATTCAGAGTTGTTCTGAAATCATCAGGGATCTCTATAGATCCAAAGGTCCATCTGCATGGGAATGATTAATGCACCAGTTTTCAACCTGTGGCCGGTCCATTGACTTCTTCTAAGGGGTCTAGAAAAGGTAAGAAAAGTAACGTCTGTCATCAACGGACTTGCATGCATTATACAGAAGCCTCCATATTATGGGAAAAAGTAGGCACCACTATCAGAGAATATGGTAGAAAAGCTGCCTTGATATATAAAGCCAATTGGCAACTAACAACATTAATTCCTTTGCTTACCTTTAAAATCAAACTGGTAGATGTTTTTCAAAGATTCATGAAGAAAGTAAAAACTTCCTAGAGCCTGTAAAAAACAACAATAAAATAAGAAATTATTAAAATACCTACTTTAGCTAACTAAAAGCAAAAAAAATCCTGCTTTCCAATCAAATAAACCAGAAGAAATAGAATACTAACAAATAGAATTACTAATATTTACATTTTCTAAGATCTAGAAAAATATTAATTTCCTTTGTTGTTCTCTGAGTTTCATAAGCCGTTATGAAGAAGATCCTTAACAGCTGACTAACCATGGTAAGGGCACAGTTACCAGGCATACTATTAGAAATACTAAGCGGGTGGTGGCAATTAGTAACACATACAAGTACCTTTCTCAACACTGAACACATCCCCACAGTTCTTTTATAAAAGCCAGATAATTTCTGCTTCTCTTTCCAAGCAAAACAAATGCTTTTGAAGACTGCAGTAGAGCAACAGCGAAGGGCTGAGAGACACAATAGGTTTTGAGAGCCAGGCACAGGTTTGCCATCTTCCTACCGAGCTGTGCAGAGCGAACAACTTGGGCAGCTGCAGAGCAGGTATAACACTTCAAATCTGACAGGAGCGTTGGGAATGTTTGTACGCGCTTGTACAGCTCTGCCTGTTCATAAGTGTTCAAAAAGAAAGAATATAAAGAATATCTAGAAGAGGCACAGATGTTTGAATACACGTTAAGCTGCTTGACACTGGCCTAACTGATGTGTTTCTAAGTATAAGCAGAAGCAGAGTTTAGTGCCCACAACAACACATGAAAAATTTGAGTTACTACTGAAAATAAAATACTGTGAGTTCATAGTTTGGCTTTAGATAGGACTTATAACTCCTTCAGCTGATCCTAGTCCTGAGCAACTACTCTGTTTAATTGTTTTCAAAACAGTGACCTAATCCAACTACAGAATTCTGTTACAGTTTTAATGATTAGTCCATGACTGAGTAAAGCATGTAAACATAGAAGTAGTCTCTACCATATTCAGAAAAGCAAATAAACTCCCATCTCAACAAATCAATTTTTAAAACACACTGAAGTCCACCCATATTCAGCAAAATATTGGTCCCTCTTCCTTTCAAATACTTACGTACTTTCCTGATTTCTGAAGATTTGAGAGCTTAATCCTCTGTCCATTAGTTAAGCAAGCATCTTTGCTCAAGGTACCACTTCAGCCTAGCCCTTAGTCGCACAGGCACAAGCGCTTTGGGCCCAACGCGGACAAGAGCTGAAATGCCATCTACCTCCGGACTGACCACAGCGCAGCCTCTGCTGGTGAGAACGGCGGTCAGCCTACTGTGGATTTTAGGACCCTTTTATCTGCCACAGAGCTCCCGTGAGATAGGAGGAAATCCACTCCAAGCTTCCCACGCCTGGTAGCTATATATCCCTCATTCTCTGGGTACCCACGCTCAGACTTCTGGGATCCAGCTGACAGGAGGCCGGAGGGAACTCAGCTGCAGCTGGCACTGGTGGCACCGTGCTCCGAACACATGCATCACAGCAGTGTGACAACAACGCTTGCTGCAATCACCATGTCTTATACAAATAGAAGAAGCAAAGATCTGAAGTGTAAGAGACTGCCTAGCACAGAGGTGGCTCTCGAGCACGGCAGGTGAAGTGCCCGTGGTCACACGCTAGCAGCAAGGCTGGGGACGGAGTGCTGCCTGGCTACCACGCCAGGACCAGCTGGCCGTCCCTCCTCTGGTCCAGCACCTGCCCCCCAGACAGGACCAACACACCCCACACCTCGGTGTGAGCCCTGCTCCTTTGCCAGCGAACCTCCGGGGACTGGATGGTTGCTGGCCTGGGCGCTCGGGCGAGACTGTCCCTTCCTGGCTCCATTCACACCATGGCAGCGTTGCCAAGATGTCACCTACACGTACTGTGAGCTTGCTGCTTGCTTTTACTTCCTCACAGTCATGCAATGTACTGTTTTCCTCCAGTTAATGACAGGAAAGGTACATACTTGAAGAGAGTACAGGGAAATCAAGTAAGAAAGGAAAAAATAGTGCAAACAGACTTTATAGTGAAATATAAAAAAAAGTATAAATGTATAAAATGAGAACTTGATGAGCCTTTACATACATTTGACGTGCTCAACAGAAGTTGACTGGGAGAAAAAAGCAGCCTACCACCAGATAAAGTCTTACCGAGAAGCATAAAAGAAGCAAGGCATTAAACAAAAAGGATGATTTAGTTTCATTTTGTCTTTTACTCCTATGATGACAGTCTCCTGGCAGAGCAGTGTTTTGGTTCAGTGACTGCTGCATTATTTATGAGGCGCTGCACATCCAGAGATTAAACATTTGCTGATTTGTCAAAAGCACAAACATGAGGTCCTGCCCATCTCCTTGACATATTAGTCCATCCAACAGAAAACACTGTCACCCATTTAATTGATGAGTACGCTTCCCTGCGACCCAGTCCGCTTCCTTTCGGTCTTGGGTTTGCTTTTTTATAACGTGGAGGAGGCAAATAAGAAAATGCAGGAGCACTCCTGTAGAGCACTCAAGGTTAACTATCCTGCAACAAGGACATGCTGCCAGAAATAAAATAAATCCCGATATAAGATAAAAACACTGCCACCTGATATTTAATTTCTAACTGAAGAAATTGTCATTAGCAATAGAAAATGCTGCTGTTTCAAGCTAAACTTTCAATACACTTTGGATTTTAAAACCAGATTATTCCTAAACAGCAATATGTTTACAGAAGTTTTTTGGAGAGAAAAGTATATTTTGTCTCTCAGAGAGCTAAAACTAGATAAAAGTCTTAAAATCGTATGCAAGTACAGGCAAAATTCAGTTGTTGCACTGGAAAAATAACTTTCCTAAACTCACTTACAAAGTCCCTAATTAAAGCAAAGAAAGAAACATACATGCTGTCACAACTTTAAATTTTGTGGAAAGGCAGCAAAGTGCCTCCTTCTTTGCATGCACATAGGCACTGCTCAGCTGCATCATCATCAAGGAAAAACACAGATGGAAGAAAGTTATTTTCAGAATTCTCCATGGTAAAACTAAGTTACAGCGAGGCTGATCAAAAACAGGGGCTTGGGATGGGGTCAGAACACGCGGGTCAGCTGTGGTTGCCTTGCTCCACACGGACTTGGGAAGGCAGTGACAGTGACCGGGTTCGTACGTACTGCTCGGATGAGCAGCTGTCTCACAATACAGCTCTGGATCACAAAATTTCATCTTATGCACAAGCATTTTATATTCTTAACAGTGATGCATTTATACGCACACCGCTCTTATGCTGCTGAAATCAGTGCGATCAGTTATGAAGTAAAGTACTACTGAGTGGAAGGACACTACAGTTGAGCTCTTACCCGCTTATTTATTTGGAGAGCTGACCTTAGATAAAAGCTTTCAACATCAATATTACGTCAAATTTAAATAATTGGAATATGACATATATATCTATATTACAAAAAAATGAAAAGTATAAACAGTTGGATAAGTTCTCAGTTATAAAATCTAGCTAAATATGATTCCTCTATTTTACCAGAAGCTATTAACTAAGTAGAGTGTATTAAAGTCATGTTCTCCAGACTTAAGTCATTCTCCCCTCTTCTACTCTTTCTGAATTCTTCCCAGGTGGTCCATCTCTTTCTTCAACGCATAGGGCAAAATCTGACATATATAAAGATAATACTTTCTTACATAATACTACTCTTTAAGAACTCAGTATAAGGATACAGCTTTATTTCAGCTCTTATACGGTCTTCAGAAGAAGAAGAAAAGGAGAGGAAAAAAAAAAAAAAAGCCTCGGCAAGCATCATCCCAAATGCCTCAAGTCTGAAAAATTTAAAAACAAATGAAAAAGGGATCCTAGAAAGGGAAATCCTGGGCTACATCAGTAACATGTGGCCAATTCCATCTACCTGTAACATCTAAATACTATTTTTAAGGGAGTTTTTCTCCTAATCTAGCATGGCAGAATCTCGCAGGCTGGACGTGACCTCTGGGGTCCCCCGCCCAGCCGCTGCCCAAAGCAGGGCTGACAAGCGGGCTACGCGGGGCACTGCCCAGACGATTCAAAAAGCTCCAGGGTCGGAGACTGACTCCACTTTTGAAGCCTCTGTCTCAGTGCTCCGCTGCCTTCAGGGTAAACTTTTTCCCTTTATTCTCATTGGAACTCCCCTTGTCACAGCTGAGATGGAAACGTAAGGCTAAGTAAAAAAACATATTTGGCCATAGTGACCTACCCAAATCAGGCACAAATGATTTTAAAGACAGGTGAAAATTTAAATCTAGGTGACAGGATTATGAATTCTGAAGCTGCTCAATGTAACATGTCAATAAGTAAACCAAGAAGAACCAAGATGCTCTAAAGACTGTTTTATTTAGATGCTGTAACGCTATTAAAAATAGTACGCCAACCTTATTTCTGAACTTCCCCATTTGCTCACTGCTTGACTTCTTACAGTTTTAACCTCACTTTTAAAAACTAATTTTGACAAATCATGCAGCAAAGTTTGGTTTGATAGTCTACGTTTGTAGCACTGAATGTCAACTAACTGTGCACAAAGAACCTCCGATCGTGATTAAGCAACACTGTACAGTTTCAGGAACTGATAGTACTAACATTAAGATAGGCTTTGGCTGTGTAAGTCTGAACACGCCATTGAAAAGAAGCGAAACTATAATGGAATGGAAATTACGGCTATCACTATCTTCCGCATTGTTATAGACTTAATCAGGTTTATGTACATAAATGTTAACCTGTAAAAATGATGGAGTGCAGTTATAATTCACCGCTCTAACACAATGAAGTAAAAAGAAACTTTCTTTCAGGGCCTAATGCCTAGGCCCTTTTGCTGAGGAGATTATGTTAATTCAATTTATTTCTCATAAGATGACAGTTTAACAATAAGGTTAAATTATATTATTTCAAAGTCTACAACTTTATTCTCTTATTTACCATCTCAGTCTTCTTTGGAAAAATAAGTAGTGGCACACACAGTAGCAGCAGTACATACCTTATCTAAGGAATACAATATAGAAATGCATTACAAACTATAAACCACGCCAAACAGTTCAACTTTTAAAAATTTCATATATAAAGAAAACTATTATTTGTTCCATTTTAAGGATTGTTTAAACTGATTACTTCTGCTGTTAGCACAAATTCTATGCCATTTCTAAAGCAGGTGCTTTTACTGAAATGCAACCTCAGAAGCCATGTTACAGATTGTATCGTACTTTCGCAGTTCCTGCTATACCTGCTGCGTTCAGTTCCGGGCCCCTCACTGCAAGAAGGACACTGAGCTGCTGGAGCGTGTCCAGAGAAGGGCAATGAGGCTGGTGAAGGGTCTGGAGAACAAGTCTGATGACGAGCGGCTGAGGGAGCTGGGGGTGTTCAGTCTGGAGAAGAGGAGGCTGAGGGGAGACCTTATCGCTCTCTACAGCTACCTGAAAATAGGTTGTAGTGAGGTGGGGGTTGGTCTTTTCTCCCAGGCAACTAGTGATAGGACAAGAGGAAATGGCCTCAAGGTGCACCAGGAGAGGTTTATACTGGATATTAGGAAAAATTTCTTCACTTAAAGAGTGGTCAAGCACTGCAACAGGCTGCCCATGGAACTGGTGGAGTCACCATCCCTGGAGGTGTTCAAAATACGTGTAGATGTGGCATTTCAGGACATAGTTTAGCAGGCATGGTGGTGTTGGGTTGACGATTGAATTCTTAGAGGCCTTTTACAACCTTAATGATGCTATGAGTCTATGTTAGTGACTACAGAACAGTGAATCAGCAAATCTGCAAAAATTTCAGCCCTCTTTACGACAGTCTTTCCAGAGTAGAAGCTTGAAAATAATATGCACTGAGGGTCACTGAAGTTGACTACTATACAGCCAGGGAGGATACATGTTCCATAACTGCGGCCCCCGCCAACAGTGCCGCAGGAATCCCCTGAACAGATCAGTCTGTTGACTTTCATCTCAAGCATTCCGACCAACCTAATTTCTGAGATAAAGGCTCAGACACAGCAGGACAAGCTCTTGCTAGCCACTCTGAACCCGAATTGTAGTGCTACTGCATCAAGAAACGAAAGGGAGATGGTATATGCTCTGCTGTACCTGTAATGTTTTACCAGACTGAAGTGAAGGAAGCAGCCACAGTCTTCTCTGCTTGATTTTCCAAGCAGTCTGCAAACTGAGACTAGTCATGGAAATTGTGTTTCAGTAGCCCCATCACAGAGCAATGAATGGACAGCTCACAGTCTGGCTCAGATCAGAAAGTTCTTAATTTGTTAGGCCAACCTGCCGACCAGTGGGTCTGTAACTGTATCAAAATCACCCTGCGTTCAGGAATACCCAAATATTCCAGAAGTTCAGGAAGATCCGCACAACCCATTGGCCTCAGGCTGTCACAGGGACTGCACGTATAACTCTCTGGACCGACCAGCCCGGTGGCTTTCTACCCTGCCAGTGAAGCCAGGAGCCAACAAAACAGAAAGGGCTTCACCAGAGCGCGCGTTGCCTAGCTGCTCCCGTAAGTACATGCACAATTCATAGTAATACCCGTGGCCATGGAGAAATACCACACAGTCACGGCTCGTGGCTCTGCCTAAATTTATTCACATTTTGCTTTGTAGAGGAGTTTAAGCATTGTAAATAGGCATGAATACATATACACACAACCTAACTAGAACAGCACAAAGCATCAAAGTGAACAGTCAGATAGGGGTGACAACAGTACAGTCACGAACGACAGTAATTTCTAGCTTGGCCAAGGAGCTTAGAAACACACAAGAATTAAAACTGGCTGCCGATTATTCTTGGCTCCCCTGTACATTGTAACTAAACAGCTTTGCTTTAACACTCCTAAAATCAAATAGATCTGCACACAAAATCCTATGGCTAGACTAGGGAAAATTTCCTTTGTGAACTCCTAGAAACTCTTTCAATATCACAACCGCTAATTGTAGAGTACACAGGCAAACACATACCGGCTTCTGAGAGCTTTTGTGAGAACGGCCCTTACGGAAACGCTCAGGAAGTCAGTGAAAAGGCCAGGCGATTATCTCATGGCAACACTGTTATTAACAACATGCCTTTTCTCAGGACTGACGGAACCACCTCACTGTTCCTATCATGTGTGCGTACAGAACGGTACTGCCAGCTGTAGAAACAGACAGTAAAATTTAACTACAGTTCGCACCTGTTTATTAGAAGACCTCTGCATCTCCCCCACAAAATCTGTTAAGGGGAAAAACCTAGGTATCTTCTCCCTGTTAGCAGACCGAAGTCAAACATTCGCTGCCTTCAATACAGTTCCAGAACCATACCCAGTACAGTATGGGAGATCTCTTTCATTATTGCATGCCAAGAGACTAATCTGGAAACACTGGTACTGATGGCAAGATAAACAAATTGGTTCAGACGGATTACACGTCTGGCATTATTAAAAGCACTATACCTTTGATTATCCAGAAATCTTGCCACAAAAGTCTGAAGATTTCAACAGCTGTAATTTTTTTTAACAGCTAATTGGCATACTTTCTTTTTAAAGTACATCATTTCAGCTGTGGAAATGTAATGCAGAATGGAAATACCTGAACTAAAGTTTAATTACTGTACAGAGTAAACATTTACTGCATTACCTCACTCAATGTGATAAAGCTAATATATAAAGATTGCTTTAAATAAATTTAAAATAAATTGCCAATGATGACACAGAAACTGTAATTCATCTAGTCATAAAATCCATAATTAGCTTTAATGAATATTTAAAGTCAAAGTTCAATCCAACTTTTTCAATGTTTAACCTACAATATCAATATAGTTCAAGGAATTCATTTATCATCGAACATGACAATGTCTGAATATTAATTAGCAGGGGGCACTGCTGACAGGAAGCCCTTATCTCTTACCCCTCTCTTTGCCTATGCTGTGTGTCAACAGCGTGTTTGTCACGCCTCAGATTATTGATTGCCTGCCTGTTTTGCTAACAATAATTAAAAATATATTTTACATATTTATAAACCTGAACATCGAGAGCCCATATTAGTTTCCCATCAGTAAAATGGAGTCTATTAGCTGCCATGTTTCAGCCGGGGAAACACCGCAGACGAGAAGCTGCAGCAGCTCCGGACGGGAAGACAGCAACCTCGCACAAAAGCCCTGTTAGTGGGTGCCATACGGGGACACCATATCCGGGTTCCTTCACGTCGCCATGAGGTTCAGCAGACCTCAACAGCAAAACCCGGGATGGGAAACGGCACAGGCCCTGGCTCCCCCCCGGCCCCTCTGGGGGGGCCGCAGGCCCTGGGTGCCAGCAGTGCCTCACGCCCCGGGCCAAGCCCACCACCCTGGCCTTAAAAACGTGAATTTTGATACAATTGTCACTTTCCAAGAAATAAAGAAAGGGCGCGATGCAAGGGCACGCTGGCCCTAACACGTCTAAATAGCAACCGACGAAGTAACTGCAAATAATGAGCCAAGTTAAAGTATATGTTGTCAACTCTGTTCACAGGCTACTTGATCCAGTATCGCTAAATTAACATTACACGTCTATTATTCATTCAAGGTTAAAAAAACCAGGCTGGGTACACCAATCAACTCATTACAAAATAATCTATCACTTTTTATTTGCAAACAAATTAGGTGTCCAGCAATTTATCATTTCCTGAATTGGACTTATCAGCTAAAGTACATACAATTAAACTGCTATTGAGCTTCCCCCCAAACAGGCCTCGTCTCCCTGACGTGCAGACGGCCGGAGCCCGAACCAGACTATTTCAAACAACTGCGCACTACTTCTGCAGCTTTGTATCTCAAACACAGGTATCGGCTTAATTTCAACAGTATTTGAATAATTACACCTTTAATAAAGTGTAAAAGTGAGTGGCCTCCAAATATTCAGTGACAAATAACTCTCTCGGTGTACTGTAACTTCATCTGTATTAAAGATATCTGCTTAGCTACACATGATACACGTTAAAGCAAACGGAATTATTCACTTGAGAAGAGTAAAACCACTGGCAGGATTGGTATTGAAGACTCTCTTACTCCATAAAACCTGAAACAACGTTACATATCATAACATAAACACACCTGTGCTGTAAAGAGGCAGCTTGTAGTGCCACAACTTGCCTGTACAATCATTAGTATCTTAGCGGTTTCTCTAGTGACCATTTCCCAGGTCCGTCCATGCTGCTGCAGCAGCAGAGACTTCTGATAACAGCAGCCTGCAAGCAGAGCTGGTGGGGGGTGGAAAAAAAGGGTCTCTAGCACCAGGTCTACCCAAATCCTGGTCATCTGTCTGTTAGAATCATATTAGACCCATATCTGCAAAGATACTTCTCCATTTCTAGATTAATTTCCACAGGCTGGTTTTGCCTTTAGAAGCTTTATTTTGTTTGTAATCTATTTATTTTACAGACCTGCCAATATTTCAGACTTACTCTCTCAGCCGTACTGTTGCAGCTAGGCAGCGAAGTTACACTGTTGACTACTTTGTGCCAGCCGAATAATCGCCCACTTTTCCGTGTTTCCATCTTCAACTAGCTGTCAGAACATGCAGGGTGATTTCTATCTATCCTCAACTCATTTCAGTGCCACAGTCTTTCCTGTTAAGTTGTAGTTTAGCAGCACCAGACATAACTTTAACATCTAGCACTGCTCCCTCATTCTTTTCCTTCTTTCTTCAGAACAGTTAAGTGTGAGACCAATAACAATGGAGTTATCAAGAGGAAGAGTCACTACAAGTTTACCACTAAAAAAATCCAAATAATTAAAAAATAAATTCTGATTTTTTTTGTTTTCATAATAGTAAAATTAAACGTAATTCAGGAAACCACCTATCCAGAAATGTTTATGTATGATTTTATAGCTTGTACTATTTATTTCTGGACACATTACCAAGATTTGGATATTTTCAAATGGGCTTATCTGGTTAGGTTTCTAAACAGGTTATGACCTGTCTACATGACGGATTGGAGTAACTGTTCTAAAAATTCCAAGATATCTAAATCCCAAGCCATTTAGATGCTTAATCAAGAGACCATCATAAAAAAAAATCACTCGTTTGCAGACCTGGTCTTTAGGGATACCTCAGAGAGGTGTCTCTGCTAGCAGCACCATCAATAGTATATTTTCAGGGAAAAACAGAGTCCCAGGAGCTTTCATTTTCCTGTTCTGAAGACTAACAAAATGAGTGATTTTCATCTAACATGAACTACCTCTACTCCCTTCTCCTTATACTTTCCTTACTGCATCAATATAGCAAATGAAAAACCATATTCCATTTTAAAAGCTTCTTTGGGACTCGTTAATTTAAGAAGAAAAAAAATTAACAAACAAAAAATCTGAGCTACGTATAAACATCATGCCTGGTAACTAAATTAATAATCCATATGTAACCTACCACACTGACAAAAAATATTTAATACCGCTTTTGATACTGACATCTTTCAAAAAGAAATTTAACATTTTAATTACAAATCAATGCAATTACAAAAAAAAAAAATGACAGAGGTTCTTTCTCTTACAACAAAAATTACTGACAGACCAAGGAGCCACCATGAGTTAGGGAAAGCATATGTATGCTGAACAGTTAAAAAAAAGGCCACTTATCAATATTCCTGAACTCAGAGTAGAACGTTCACAAAGTCATTAATCACACTGTTATTTAATATTTCTATTACACAAGCACTCTAGAGGCCCCCAATCAGGATAAGAGGCACACAGCTTGGCTCTGCACCAATACGAACAGGAGGTTGCCGGAATACAGGATTCAAAACGATCATTCAGGGCCACGCTCTGAATTCTGCCCCGGCAACTTTTTAGCAGGCCTGACTGCCAGCAGTGCGTGCAAGCCAACAGCCAAAACCTCTGCCGAGGGCTTCACGGCCAGAGCCAAGCACACCGCACTGCGCCCAGCATTCACTGGCTCTTCAGTATGAGAAGAGAAAGAAAATCTAATTTCTGCCTGTAAGTATAGCAGACAGGATAAGCGCACATGTACCTAAAAAGAGATACGTATTTAAATGCTTAAATACTTCATGGTTATTTCAGTGTTACACCTCACGGAGAGGCAAAACTATTCCCCAGGCTGTTACAAGTTCTTGACAAACAGAACTCAAAATACTGTACAAAGACCCAGGTTTATCCGGTGGATACTGGCAAAACTTCATGAACTGAGAGAAACTGAGCTTGAGTCTCAGGCTGCAGAAGATGACACCAAAGTGCAGAACATTATTTTTCAGGAAGCAAGCTATATTCTGTAATCTATTTCACATTTATTTTTGTAATCATTTTAGGAGCGTAACCAATAGCAACAGAGACCGAAGTAGCACTTCAGCTCTTCCAGAAATGTATTCCGTATTCCCACGCAGGTCTGTCCCGCCAGCACTGCAGGAGCGAGCGCGCCACGCCAACGGCCGAAGGGACGCAGCCGTGCCACAGGCAGAGCCGAGCCGAGCACGCGAGGCAGCCGCCGCTAGAAAAGCGCCAATGCAGCCGCAGAGCGCGATGAATGATGGTGCATGGTCTGGAACCGCACTAACAATTCTGATCTCCCAAGCGCAGGGCCGGACCACACAGGAAAAAGGCCGTCAGGATTAGAGAATGAGATCCTGTCACACAAGAGTGACTAAAAGAGGTGACTCTGTATGCCCGCAAAACAAAGGCAAGCTGCAGACAAACCACAGATGAGGAGCAGCACCATGGAATGGAAGGAACTGTGTGAGCTGGACAGCCATGCTGACACAGGACGAAGCAGATCCAGACCGAACAGAAGTTAATCACCAGCTACAGGTATCTGGTAACCGTGAAGAGACGAGCTACATGGAATATCCTCCTGGGCACATTCCTCTGATCTGCGAGGGCAGAAGGGAGATGCTCTGAGGGCTAATGCCGACTAGTTCTGAAGTGAAACTTGACAGCCATCCGTGAGCCCAGCAGGAGACCCGGGGCAATTTCTCTCAGTCTTTTGCTCCCCCGAAGCAGTGGTTCCTTCATTGCCAGCCAAACCCAGGCACACAGCCCCGGGCAGTAACGGGCTGCACACAGGAGAGCTCAGCACAGCACTCCGGGCCAGCAGGCAGAAAACGCAACGCTCCGCGTGAATCTCTCGCTGCTTACGCACCTGGTGAGGTGGCTGAGCCGCGCTGTGCGCTCGCAGCCAGGGACCAGTCCCTCCCGACTGTGTTATACAAGACAGGATTTGCCTTGGGCAGTGCTACTGGAACTGGGGTGCAGCTCAGATGGCTTCTGATCAGATGGGAGAGACCAATGGACATTTAACATTTTACCCTACTTTTCTGCTACTAAAAAACAAACAAAAAAAGTGCTCCACGTAGGAAACTGGTAACATGGATGCCTCTTACCACGTTTACTTGGCTCTAAATTATTTAAATTTTAAAAACTTGAAATCTATTTAGTATTTAATTGATATATTCTTACATAATACACTCAAGATAGCAAATTCAATTTGATGAGGACGCATTAATGCCCATTTCATTTAGTATTATAGAGGTCATCTCCAAATAGGAAAGCACCATGTGGTAAAAGGTTGTATTTAGCATGTCACAGTCACTGGCGGCTGCTTTGTATCTCAAAGAACCTTTGTAACTGCCTCAAAATAAGAGATGATTGATTTACAAAGTACCAAATTTCAAATTTCATATTCTAGGACTAAACATCAAATAATTGGACAAAGCTGTCCCCCTGTCTGACCCATCACAATCAAGCCCCTTTCAAGGTTGACTGCCTGCATAAGAAATATGTGCATAATTTCATTTTGTCTCCTGTCCAACATCCAATGTTAGAAGTTAATTAAATTGCTTGTCCATTGTATTCATCCACTTACAAAGTTAATGATATTCTGTTCCTGAATTAAAGAGAATTTTATAAAGCCTGCACTATGGAACCTGGCATGCTGTACACTGAGGAGCTGAACTCTGTCATGGTTCCTGATTGCAGCTCTCCTAATTAGGAAACAAAATTAATGTTTCCGTGTCTGCCAATGCAGAGGACAAGTCATTCCAACAGCGAGGGTAAATGCTTCGTACAATAGCAACTTAATAATATCTCATGTTTGACTATAATAAATTCTGCAGGATTAATAAACCTGTTAAATTTTTAAATTACCATAACAAAGATGAACTGCAGTGTAACAAGACAGTCTTAAAAAAGGGACACAGGTTTGAGGGAGAGAACAGCTTCTTGCAAGGGCATCAACCTGGAGGACACCGAAATCACCAGATACTCCTTCTCGCACGAGATGAGGAAGGAAAACACAACGCTATGCCAATCTACTGGAGCCACCTGAGAAGCTAGGATTAATAATTTAAACTCCACTACTCTCGTGCTTTTGGCCTAGATACAAGGATCTGCTACCTGTGCAACAGTCCTTCTAAGCAACCACACACCAGAAGTATAACGCAGTTGCAAATCAAGTTACCCGTTAATGGCAAACTTCTACAGTCCACAAAAGCTGAAACTGAAGCAGAGGAAGTTCCATCTGAACATGAGGAAGAACTTCTTTACTCTGAGGGTGACAGAACCCTGGACCAGGCTGCCCAGAGGGGCTGTGGAGTCTCCTTCTCCAGAGATATTCAAACCCCGTCTGGAAGCAGTCCTGTGCAGCCTGCTCTGGGTGACCCTGCTTCGGCAGGGGGCTGGACTGGGTGATCTCCAGAGGTCCCTTCCAACCCCCGTCATGCTGTGATTCTGTGTAAAAGCTGCTGATGACAGCACTGAAGCCATCATATGGGCCAAAGGTAGAACTAAGCACAAAGCCTACGATGTTGCATGAGAAAAGATAACCACGTGGTCGAGTAGAAACCATCAGAGTACCGCCCTGCACAGAAGTGCTGTTTAAGATAACTCCTTCCCACATTCAGCAAGAAGCAGCCTTCCAGGACCTACGTCACTTTGACGCAGTCTGTCTCGCCTCAGCCATTCCGATCGATGTCGCGATCATCCCTTGCTCGGGTCCGGCCAGGGTGGCTCGGTGTGGAGCAGCTTGCCACGTCACCCGCTGTCACAGAACTGCCCCATCCCAGGTCACGCTTCACCGTTGGACTGCGGTGGGTGTACCCACTCAGCCTCCACAAACAACTGCCACTGCCATCAAAAGCTCGCCCGGCGCACTGCCAGAGCGCGGTGGACAGAATCTGCACCGTCATGCTCCTTATTCAGTGCAATCACACTGGAAACTCAAGCACGGGACGGCAAAACAGCAGCCATTTGGCACCTACAAGAGACATCCAGAGCCTCTGTAACACAGAGCGTGACGGCAATGGTACCTGGGCTGAGGGGAATGCACGTGTAACCCTCTTAACACCCTTCCTAAACCTGTTTATTCAGGCTTCACTGTAACATGCAGGAAAGGTCAGAAATCTCTAGAAATACTACCAAAAAACTAACCTTTTCAGTGCCTGTTTCATCAGCATAGTTATGTATTGAATAATAAATACAATGCCAATTGCCCGTTTTTGAAAAGCAGAATCTCTACTGACTTTTACTGACTTAATACAACATATTTTACCTTAGAAAATAGGAAAAAAGTCTCTCTCCCAGCTTTTGTCTTTTATCCAGTGGTGTTAATACAAAAATCAGAAGTGTTACTTCAGTGACACTCCGAGTGGATAAACCTGTCCCAGTGCAATGACTCTTCACGCTCTCACTCTGCACATTGCCATTTCGGCGAGAGACAAAGATATATATTGTAAGTTTTTTAATTATTCTTGCTAACACAAGGCCGAATCCAGTACTTCCTAAGAGGCTTCACTTCACTGAAGAGCAACATAGTTTATGTGATTAGTTATTGTAAGCCTCTGCACCAGTTGCTGCAAGGATTCCATCAAGGTATAACGATATAAAACAAAGCAGCAATAATATAATTATTTAAGCTTACTCTGTCAAAGTTTATTAAAAATATTGAAAATTGAGTTAGGAAGAATCCTAAAAAAAGATTGTGTATGCAAACTAAAATAAAAGCATAAACGAAAACTCATCCAGCATATTTTATTTAGTGAACATAAGAAAACACCAGGATTACTGAAAATACTTTTTACATACAACAATTACGTGTAAAACAACAGTATGCCTGCTGCCATTTTGCATTTTTTTCATGCACGTTTAGGAGCAATACATTGTGGGAATTCATTTTAAACTGTGCTCAGCATTTTCTTCCAGTGGTCTTATTTCCAAAATGAGGCTACATTTACCAATCCAAAAGATGTATTTTGACTAATGTAACTTTTGTGAACTGAAACTCATTAAATAGTATTGGCAAATCAATAAGGACATGAAGATGTAAAGCTTTTCTTTATGAAATAAACCAAATTATACTCTTTAATCTAAATAGTCAGGTCACTTGGTAATTAAATCATGTGGAAAATCTGCCTTGTTATTAAAATCTCTTCAGAATGTCCACGTAAGTTGGAGTATGCACATATATAATACATATTATTTACATTTCTACCTTTCAGAACTTTTCAATTTCAATTAAAATGCTGTAATTTTTATTGGGAATCACATTACATGCATGACATGTAAATTAATTAAAGGACAATCAATTGTAAGAGATGGCCAACAATGAACCTAAACAGTTTACAAATTACCTACTGTCATTCAACTGGAGCACGCACTGTCTGCGGACAATTACAGAAAAGCTTTAATTGATTTTAAAAATGTCAATAATCCAGTACATTTTGTCCATTTGTAACAGATTTTTAGAATTAAAGTAACTGTTGGGACTACCAGCAGAAACTCCCGGCACAGTGCAGAACTTGGGTCTGAAGTTCAACGAAATGCTGACATTCCTTACACATCCCAAACCAGCCATATCTACATTTTGAATTGTACACATACCTGTCTTATGTGCTACAATTCTTTAAGCTAATCACATTTTTAAAGGAACATGAATCTGACTAATTACAATTTAAAAAATATTTAGCACGCTTACTCGAAGTTTGTTACAGATGTGCAGGTTCCACTGCTCTGACGACAGACAGGAATGCTTTGGTCTTTAAATTCTGGCAAGCCATGGAGCAAACTGAATTACTCAAGAAAAAACTAGGAGCTGTCTCTCTGATTCACTGGTGATACAGACAGGAAACATCAGCACTCGTTAAAGCTCTGTTGTCTCAACATCCTAAAAAGTCTGTGTAAAAACAGCTTTACTATGGCCTATTTTTACTGCTTCCTGCTTGTTTTAGAACTGGGAGATCTGGCAAGTCTCAGAAAACCGGTAAGGAGAAGGAAAGACCAGGCAAAGGCTTGGTCTCCAGCAAAGGTATCCTCTCAACATGGAAATACCAAGGACGCTACTTTATGCCAATAAAAGAAATTCCAGCAATTCTGCTCATCTAGGTAAGACGCTTGCTGATGTTCTGTTCCTAAGCAGGGAACTCATTTTGTGAGGCCGCCCCTGCATCAGATAGACATCGTGTAAATAGTCAGAAGAAAGTAAATGCTGGCTCACACCTTCTGATCTACTTACGCTGGTGAGACCAGTGAGACGAAGCAGGCATCAAGATGGATGTGCCTTAATCTGCCAAGCCTCTGGGCATGTCAGCTCGTGATTTATCCTGAAGCAGAAACCCAGCTTCATGGTAGGAGGAACTTGGAAGGATGCCACTCTCCCTGCTGCAAAAGTTAATTTCACAAAGAAAACACTACAGTTTAGGAAGAAACGGTTAGAAATATGTTTGCCATATCTTGCTTGGCACTGTAATTCATCTTTTCTATTAACGCTTTACCTTTCAATGTCTCAGATGAATCTTTAGCTACTGAACTGCTACAAAGGATTTTGTGGTGTTGTGCTAGAAACAACAATACAGTTGTGCTCAAAGGCTTACCATCTTAATTTCTGGGTGTTTTTCCTACACAGAGAGCATTAAATGCCCATGCCTAACTAAAAAAAACAATTAAAAAAGAAAAACATAACCAAGTGTCTCTACAGTGCATGTGAAAAATGAGCTTAAGATTACTTCAGTTACTAGCCTGTCACCACTGCCTGGCTCACAACCTATTTTTGGCCTTGCTAGCATTACCATATTACCATTAATTTCTAGCTTCGAGCTAGTAAACAATAAAGAAAATATATTTAAGCATTTCAAGAACAGTATAGCATCGTAAAAACAAAGCTCGTGGCCCTGTAACATGCCTTTCGATCATATGAAATTTGATAAAAGGTAGTACAGGAGATGAGAACTAAAGACTTGCAACTGAGGCCTAACTACTAAAATTTTCAACAGAATTAAAGATATGTCCATGCTCAGCATGATGTCAATGCTTTTGAATGAAATGGCAGCTGGGGATGCCACAGCACTGAGCAGGGCACCCTGGGCTAGGAGATGGCCTTGACAACAGCTCAGAAGACCTAGGCATCTACTCAGCCCATCCGGAGTTACAGTAAGGCCCAAGAACCACGCTTTGCTGCTGCAGTAGTGTAAACTGTATATTTACATCTGAATTTGAAAACAAATAAACAGAAACCAGTTTCAATTTCTAAACACAAGTATACTTTCTTACAGAAAACAAACAGATGAATTAAAGAGCCTAAAGTCACTAAAAACCAAAAAAGCTCTTTCAAGAAAGTGAAAAATACCAGTCAATTGCACTGTTAGTCCACCTACAGGTAGGGTTTTTCTTCCTATAGGCTCAGAGTTGAATTAAAAAGAAGCCACCATTTGAAAAGAATGTTTTAGGAATAGCAAAAGCGAAAAAGAAAACCTCTACACTGATCAAAGCAGTAACTTGAATTTTATTTTAAAACTGAGAAGACAAAAAATAGTCTATACATATCAAACAAGTTGTCTCTTCATGTCACTTTTATGATGGACATTAATCTTCGTTTCTAGACAGAACTGCTGTCTGATGTAACTGCGCTTACTGACTTAATGGGAAGAAATTTATATTAGTCTAGGAAGCTGTGATGAATGCAGTCTTAAAGTTCAGTGACTCAAACACTTTAGTAACCTCAAATGTTAACCCAGGTAGAAAGAAACTTAAATCTTAATCCTGGAATTTAAGATTATGCTTCATTCACATTTTGTTGCTAAGAAATTTTGAATGCTCATGTATTTTTCACACCTATTTATGTACGCATGTGTGTACATATATAAAATCTATACGTGGTATACATAGTTTTCATATAGCAAGCTGTCTGCGGGGGAGGATCCAAAGTACGCGCCTTTTATCCCAGTGCATGCTCCCTCCCAGAACTAAGGTGTGGAAAAGTCACCAAGAGATTGTGAAGCAAATCTGAAGCTGATTCCTTCTCAGCAACCAAAAACTGAAAAAGAATATGCTGAAACTTGACTTCTTTGCCACGGAATCCTGTTCAGGCCTTGTGCACGCTAACGCAGGTGACAGGCTATCACAAATCCTTCCCCCGATGAGGACTCGGGAGGGTTGCTGCGCGCTGCTCAGACTGCTCTGACACTGCGTACAACTCATGCTCTCTGCCGCCTGGAAGCGCTTCCTGACAAATCCCTCATCCCCAGCCCAGCTGAAGACGTCAGTCTGAGGCACTGCAATGGCTACCCCAGGGAACTTAGACATGCACTGTCAGAGTTGGTGGCACCGCTTACATTGTTTCACACTTGAATCGCGAAACGATGAGCACAGACAAAGGATACTGACAAACCAACAGAATCTTAGTTCCACCTCCTTCCCATGTATGACATCAGCATGTAAACAGAGGTGGACCAAAAAACCAAAAAATTCGACTCGCCCTATAGCCCCAGGCTATCAGAGCGGTTACACACAGAGGGCCTGCAGTTAGCACCCATCAGTTAATTGTAATTAAAAGTTGGGATGATCCCAGTACCATCTGCAGTGAGTCTGAAGACTGCACCTGCGGGGTGTGCGGAACAGGGCGGACACCAGAGGCATGCCTTCCCTGGCATACTCCCAGTTACTAGTTCTGGCCAAGGCAACTCCTTTGAAATGGACAAAACAGCAGAGGCGTTTTGCCTCTGCTCATAACACGGGAAAATCCTTTTTCCATCAGGATTTCCCACCTTCCATTAACTTCCCTCTCCCTTGTTCTTGCTTTCATATTCCTTAAGCACCCCTTGCCTTAGTCCGTTTCACAGGCGGAATTTCCGTCGGAAAATGATTCATCTCTATTCAGGTCCACGTGGTATGACAAGTTTGAGATGGGATTCTCTTCTCTCCCTCCTTTCCTACCACCCCTGCAGACATTTTTGCAGAAATTGGTATGACTATGTCTTCAGTCTGCAATCCGGGACGAGCCTGTGCACACGCAGGAGGAGTCGTCTGGTGCTGCGGCTGCCTCCTCCCCGGATGGGAAGGACGTGATTCGCTTCGTCAGGAACCTCGCGCAACACAAGTCAGTTACAGCAGGGTTTTTAGAGACTGAGATTAAGTTTACTCGGGACAAATCCGTGCAGAAAGAACACCTCCCTTAGTGCTAGCTGTCATTTGTGACCCAATCAACTGTAGATTTCCCGTCTGCAGATGTGTCATTTTGGAAGGATTTTTTTTTTTAGTATGCCCTACCATCCCTCGGTCACTGGGATTTTTCTTTTACAGGATACCGAGGCCTACAATAAGTCATTCCCCAACAGAAGCCTATATGCTTTCCTACGCTTACAGTACGGTTTACCTGGAAATCTCTTACTCGCTGCCTTGGGGACACGTTGTTCTCAGTCCCTGTTTTGGCTCCCATCGGTCGGCACAAAGCCCAGTGCCGGGGGTCCTCGGGGTGGTGCGAGGCAGCACGGCACTGCCTGCCCAGAGCACCGAGCGGCGGCTCCGGCCACCACTGCTCGGCATGACGGGCTGACACGGCGTGGCCCACGGCCACAAGCTACCCGGCCACAGCTATCCAGAAACACGCATTTAGTTGTGGAGCCATGCAGAACGTTAGCAGCCAAGGAAGAGATCCGTGAAGAAAATATAGACGCTGCCTAAGATGGAGGGGACACCTATACCAAAGCAGGTAACCAGAACGATGCTCACAGAGCATCAGTGCATGCACATGAGAGGACGCCAGAGAACAACTCCCGCGAGTAAAAGAATGTCTATGAACACAGAAGTGACTAATTACATAGATTTCTTGCTCCTCTTCTACACAATGTGGAAGAGCTCAAAATTCAGTAGACGTTTTCAAGTTGTAACATACTAAAATACTAATTCTTAATAATTGAAAGGAGAAACTGAGCAGAAGGCCAAAAGGAATGCCAGAGGAAGCAGAAATGTTCCCAGTGCTAGTTATCTAAGTGCTGTTCATGAATGTGTGACTTGAAGAAGCAAAAGCCAAACAACACCCACCCTGAAAGCAGCACCCATAATCACGGTGCTTGCTGAGCCATGGAATTGCCCAAATAGGGCCAAACCAGGCACTCCTTAGGGAGCTGGGATGAGGAGGGCCTGCATGAAGACTTCAGGAACACATTTTCTGAAAGCCTGTCTTCTGACATTCACCTTTTATCAGAATTCTAAAGATGAAATTTAACTCAAAAATCTTCCTTTTATGTGGCACAGAAAAGAGCTTTGAAGTTTAACAGCAATTTGTTAATTCCATTACCACAAAACACCCTTCTTGCTGATTCCCCAGACTCTGCAAAACCACTTCGATATGGCTGATAGCTAAAATTTTAATATGCATAGTCATAATTACTAGAAAATTTGAGAGCATTTTTTTTAAGGGTTTTCCAGACTTGCAGCGTCTCCAGGCACTTCAGTTAAGGCCTCTCTGATCTCAGAGGGCTTTAAAGAAGCCAGGAAACTGCAGGCGACTGCTCCCCCCCGCCCCGGTCTGCTACTCTGCTGTCTTCTCAGGACGTGGCGAGATGTCCACGTAGATCCGAACTCTCCAAGGGATGCAGGGTGCAGCACACCTCTGCAGAGGAGCGAGGGGCACGGGCTGGGCTGCGGCTGCTCGCTGGCTACAAAGCGCGGAGCTCGCGGAGGCAGCCCCAGCAGGGAGGGAGCGCAGACAAGGGAAGGCTGCCGCTGGATGCTGTGCTCAGCGGCAACGCCGCTGGGCTCTGCCGGGTGCCAGCGAAACCCAGGACCGCGGAGCTGCAGCACAGCGACCGGACACCCAGCAAAGCCAAAGCAGGTCGCGCTCGTGACTCCTCAGAGGACTGAAAAACGCACAGGCAGTATTTGCTGCTTCTGTAATCACACAACCTAGAAATTGCAACGAGATTTACAATGGCGTTTAATTCTACGTAGTTTCTCAGTCAGAGGAATAGAATATATGCAGTGCTCTTACTGGTTTCTACTGCCTCAGCTATTTTTTACCAAGTCTAAATTTACCTAATCAAGCAGCAATTGTCCTTTCTTCAGAAAACAGAAAGTAACACAAGCAAGGCAAAGCAAGAAAACACCACAGCCTTCATACCTGAAAGCTTTTATCATGTTATTATATAGATGATGACGGCTTCAAGTGAAATCTCCACATACGACCCTCAAAACCGAAAGTGCAGTTTTCCCAGACGGATGTCTGCAAGCGGTGTCCACAAGCCTCTCCTGCAAGCACCGGTTTGCGTTCCTCCTGGGCCAGCTCAGGAAAGGCAGCTCCTCTGAGCACAGGCACCAAGGCATGCTTTTTATCCGCAGCCTGGCCTTTGCTTCACACTGTGACTGTGCCTGTCCTAGTTCTGGTTTAGTTCCTCTGGACTTAGGAACAACCCAATCAACAGCCTTTACTCCTAAATATCTCAAAATACACGCATTCAAGGAGGAGAAACATTCCTTTACATAGCATCATTTGATTTCAGTTCAAGAAAGCCTGTTTAGCTGTTGGGATGTCACTGATTTCATGCAGCTGACAACTGGTAAATCACAAACGTGAACATTAAACATTATTACACAACTGAAAACCTTTAATGCTAACTCAGAAGAGCAGCAAAGCTTGGTCTTGTGTAATTTGGTTTGTTTCAGAAAATAAGATAATAATTAAAACAAGCCCTTAATGTCTTACAGCTAACATATTCAAAATTGAGGATGCACGATGTGAAAGAAGACCTAAAATACCTGAAAGACTTTAACATATACGGACACTAGACGCTCGATTTATCAAAGGAACTGTAGAGAAAACACCCTACTCCTATCCCCCACTGTTTAAAGACGGTAGTTACTCAGCTCATAAAATACATGCAAACAGCAAAATACCCATTCTACACCATTAGGAGAGATTCAAGAACGGGCGTATGCTGAAACGCGTTTAAGATGACAAAATGCACTGAAGATCAATTTACAGGGGACCTTAGTGAAAAGTTACTGTACGGAAATAAGAATGCTACAAGTCAAAAGGAACAAGGCAACCTAGTTTAATCTGATTATTCTGGGGTTGAGGCAACATATTAATCAAGTGGACAAAACAATTCTATTAATGAAATTCAAAAGGTACAGTACAATAATCAATCTTTTACTATATTGCAAATGATAAAACAAGCATCCAGAAGGGTTATGCTAATTACATGTTTCAAGTCAAATGAACCCGTTCCATGCTTTGTCTTGTTTAGACAAATAGAGCATTCCTGCCATTTAATTATATTTCAGATGTCTATATCAGTGTCTGCAATGATGCATTAGCCTACTGAAGAACTGGAGATAGACTGTTACCTTCTGACAACAGAAGCACACAGTCCACCTAGAGAGCAGCCTGGGCTTAGCAACTCCCGCGGACAGCGGTGCGGAGGCGAGGGACGACCCCGGGAGAAGGCGAGCGCCGGTCGGGCCCCCCGCAGGGCCACCCCCGCGTACTCCGTGGCAAACGCGCGCACGAGGGGACGGGTGGGCTCCGTCCTCCCGGGCAGCACGGGGGCTCTGCGCGGCGCGGCTCGCTCGGAGCCGAAACGCCCGAGCTGGCGGGGCAGCGGCGCAGCCGAGCGAAGGCGGGAGCTTCTCCGGGGAGAGGGTCAGCCGCGGGCAGCGCCACGCGAACACCAACGCGCTGCCGCTGCTCTCGGGTTAGCCGGGCTGTCGCTGCGCAGAACTTTGTGCTGTCACGTACCTAACTGCATCTGTCCAGACGTTCTGGAAGAATACCATGTAAACCCAAACACCGACTTGTTCAGAAAGACCAAAATTACAGCATTACATTTAGAAAAGCCCCCGACCTTCCTCCGCTGCTTGCAGGTACTCAGGGTAACCGAGCAAGCAGACGACGGGCACACACGTAGGTGCAGAATGCACACCGAGAGCGCATGTGGGAAAAGAAGAGGGGGGAAACTACGCTTCTCCCAGGCTTCCAAGGAAAACGAGGACATTACCTAGAGCCCAGGAAAACAAAGACTGGCCAGATACACATCCACCAAATGCATAACCTCTGATTTGAAATATAGGAAATACTGGCTATGTTATAATTTGGTCTCAGTTATTAAAAGTTACATGATTGTGTAAGATAACAGAAAGCCTATAAAATTGGTATGTCACACCATGCTTATACTGTAGATGATAAAAGTAGCTGTGATCAAATACATACAGCTGGAAATAGATCCAATCTATTTCATTTTTCTCCAAGGGTATCAATTTTATGTTACTCCGTATAGATGGCTCAAACTGGAAAGATAAAATATCCCAAAAATAAATGAAACATAATGCAGCTTTTCTGTATAGGCTCATGCGCATATTGGTCAACCCTGCCCCTACCATGTACAAGGACATTTTTGTCTAAATAAACACAGACCTTGTGAGGCCTCAACACTTTTCCTGGCTGCTGTTCCTAAAGTACACACCCTCCTCCTTCCACCTCAGCCACACGCTGCCATTTCCATCCACGTCCTTTGCTTCCGCTCACACAGACCCAGCACTCCCAGCCAAGCTACACCTCACCACTGCAAACGCGTCCCCGCTCGCAGCGCGCGTTCCAGCACCAGCCATCCCGGCGTAACTGTGTTCGCTGCAACAGGCGTGACCGCCTGTGTCCTCCCACCGGTTCAGCGGCGTCAGCGCCCACCGCACCACTCAGCCACCGGGCACCGCGTCAGCATGCGCTGCGTCGGGACGCTGCTCAGACAGTATGAAAAACAGACATTAAATAGTAAACATCATCTACACGGTTCAACATTGACTCACTTCAGCATCTGGAAGTAGACAACAGCCCAAAAGCAGGATTGCAAAATGAAAATAAATTCCACCACGTAAAAAAAGCCCTGGAAATAGGTGACAACTTAAAAAAAAATCTTCTTCAAAAACGGTAATATTTTTAAACAAAAACTACTAGACCTGTAGTAGCAGCCAACACCACAAGCAAACAGTGACAGCAAACAAGTATGTGTCTAAGGCTGTAATTAAAAAACCTCAAACCGTAAAATCTTCCCACACAAAACCAATGAGAACATCCTTTCTGATAAAAAAAGATAAACATAATTTTTCCTTAGCTTTCAAATAAAGCTTTTTTAAAAAAAACAAACGAAAATCATTGCTATATATTTCAGAATCCTAAAACCATACCTTTTTGTGTCTAGCAATAGATTATATTTTTACTCAATGCATTTTCCTGTTTTAAGCAGGGGAAAAAAAAAGTAAGCAATAAGAAAATTCCGCTTCCCATGTTGCATCATCTTCCTTACTTTTAAGGAATGGTCCCTTTGTTACTTGCAAGAGAAACGACATCCTAAGAAAGTTACACTAATAAACCCACAGATGCTATCGACGTCAATGGATTTCCTCAGGAATTTACCTATTTATCAACAGAATAGAATTTAGTACCTGCAATCAATGGGCTGTGATCTGGCCCTACATTCTCTGAACTGGGAAACTGTCAATTTTCAGACAGGATACACTATTTTAAATTGTAACAACTGTAAGTATTCCAACTCATCCAGTATCCTGCTTCACCACAGTACTGTTTACTGTTTTCCCTGACAAAATTAAAATGCAAGGCATACAGGAAAACTAGCCTACTTCATCAGATAGGAAAAAATAAAATACTTCGTTATTATGTATGAAAACGCAATGCTGATTTTGTAAAATTTAGCATCAACATTTAATTTTGAAATTTTAAACGGTAAACAATCACAATAGCGACACTTGTTTCCTAACCACATTTCAGATAAATTATTAGACGAATCCAAATCACTGAAATGAAAATTTTGGCCTTAAACTATTCCATCTATCTTCTTGGACTTTTAAAGTATACTTCATACAAGAGCAGCGACATTTTTAGGCTGGAGGCTTCACAAGGCTTAGGCATCATTTTCACTATCACATGCTGTATAATCTTCCACGTAAACTTGTGTCAGCTTGCTTTAAATTAACTTTAATTCACGTTTACCAAAGAAGAAATATCAGCCTGTAACTAAATGAGGTCAAGGACTTTGGAAGACCTACTTAATCCCACAATACTTGGAGCTTTTTATGAAGTCCATGTGATCATCATGAGTCGCGCAAATGGGCACAAGTCTGTATGGCAGATTAAATAACTCTGTGTAATATTAGTCAGAAATGAGAAACAATAACTAATATTTGTAAAAAGTTACACCTGAAATATTTCACTCCGTCTTATGCTAAATGTACTTTGCAGAAAGGTCAGGGCTCCTGAATTTGCTAGATAAATAAATGTTGGTGAGGTGGATGAATCACTGGAGAATTGGTGCATGGCAGCGAATGAATAACCTGCAAATGCTTCCCAAACCCCATTATTTCCCTTTTTCCAGTAGGCCAAAGATTCATGTCCCTGCATGCCGCCAGTTCATTACGGAGAAATATCATTCCTCTTCTGGCACTCTCTGGGCGGCCTCTCAGCCCCACGAGGACCCTTTAATGTTTAATTCCCCATCATCTGCTCCAGTGAACAGCTTAATCTCTGCTTGTATGATCAATACTATATCAGTGTAAATTAAAATGACAATTTTAAAGTAATTAAGCCTGTTAATGCTCGATTCAAATGTCATTATTTGCACAAGGGATTGAGGAGAAATTACATCGTGTCCAGGGTGACAGGAAAATGTTTGAGCCTTCTCAATCCTGTTGCCGCTGTGCCACTGGAGGCTTTAGCAAAGCAGATTAACTTCTAGCTCCCACTGCCAGGATACCTATCCAATTTCAAAAGAGGATAACACAATTTGATAAATTTAATTCCAGCTACAAACTCAATTATTGTGATAATGGATGAAAACTGGGAGGAGACACTAAACAAGACCCACATAAAAAATACACTTAACTTCAGAATGAGATACAACAGTAATTGTTTTATTTGATTTGCTCTATCCCTTTTGAAAACCCTTTAAATAATTGTGATTGTTGGAAGAATAGCCAGCATTTATTAAATAGCATGAGCTCTAAGACCAAAGCGGCTGCAGTTTAAAGGATTTTGATCACAATGGAAATGTTTGCTATGCTTTGCTTGTACAGCTACATTTATTAGACAAGTAAAATTACATCATTACAGTATCGGATCTCATAAATAGATCTATAAAACTACAACTACGCTCAGATGAAACCTCAGCCCATTCTACGTGCTGGCCTTTCTAGACCCTGCTGTGACAGCCTGTAGTCATTTATTATTTCAAAGGAAGATTTTAATAATAGAAAACCTCAGACTTTATGAGACAGCCATAGGATTCAGTTTGTACTTTAAGTCTGACTAGCTGAAAACGTAGCTGAGCTATCACTACCCGAGCTCATCTCTAGGTCTCAGGATACAGAAGACCACAGCCATTTAGGCAAAACGCTGGACAGAGCCATCAATATCTGATATTTTGAAGCAGACAGCAAAAGTGAAACACCAAATGTCATGGATATAATTCAACAATAAGGAACCGTGGAAAACTTCTTCTGCAAAGGAATTTCAAGAAGTAACAAATTCCTGTCGGAAGAGTTACCAGCAGCTCCAAGTGGAGCCCCAAGAGGGTCAATCAGCATTCCTGTCACTGGATATTGTTTTAATAAATTCAGTTTATCTGACCGTTTGCATTTCCTGAAGTTCTCCGAAATAATTATATTGAATTTTTATTAGTGCACATGAAACATTTTTGGCTTGTGCTTCTTTGAATAATAAATGGCATATATTAAAGTGCCTTACAGGTCTAATAACTTGCATCAGATCCGTGTAGGCCTGTCTTATTAACTTTTAGTTTAAAATACAGCAGAATTCATCAATCAGTGTTTCTACAAAGCAGAGCACAGATTGCCACAGACACTCAAGAAAAATGTATCTTAGGACAATTAAAGCATCTACGGTGTCTCAAGAATTTCATCAGAAAATCTATCAAATCACAGATTTTCTCAGATGAACTGTCAAAAGACAAACCCTAAAAGGGTAACCAAGCACTAATAAAAAATTTTCACAATAATTAAGAAATTATAAAAGAAATAACTAAATTTTAAATACAAGTTTAACTTTTTAAATTAAATGTATTAACTCTAGCACAAACGTAATTTCGAAATGAGAATTAAGGAAAGCTGATTGAGTCATGTCCCGTAGGCTTGACACTTTATTGCTAACTCCTCAAACATTAAAACTGCTGGCATGGCAGAGGTCAAATTAAAGCCCTGACTTCCATTTGCTTTAATTAAAAACAGTTTTCTCCTGAAAGAATAGCTAGATTCAAAACTCGGAAGACAATGTTCAGAAGTGGAAGACTATACTCAATGGGTTGTTTTGGTTTTGTTGGGGATTTTTTTGTTTGTGTTTTTTTTTTTTTTTTTTTAATCTGGAAACATGCTGAATATTAGTGTGA
>Ga0065711_1003200_pt1 | contig 38810 bp, 17 predicted proteins | sample Hoacrofraction12_FD_59098 | JGI IMG/M metagenome (GOLD analysis project Ga0065711, IMG submission 59098) | Hoatzin crop microbial communities from Cojedes, Venezuela - Epithelial fraction 12 v2 (version 2) | ecosystem: Host-associated > Birds > Digestive system > Esophagus > Crop | place...
TTGATCCACCTGCAGGAGATGCAGCATTACTGCTGTCTCATGTCATGCATCATGCTGTAGTTTTGGACAGTGCCAGATAAGCAGGATTTCCTTGTGTGATTAACCAACTTGGTACAGTATTCTAATTCTGTGCAAGGAAGCTTATTGTGAATTTGAGTATCTTTGCTTCTTTCATGTGAATGACAATGTGGCCTCACCAGCAAATGCAAGTGTGACTTACTAGAATAAGTAGGAAGTATTTCTAGTCCTAGGCTCCTATAGGTGCTGTCTCAGTAAACCCTACGTGGGCAGATATGCAAATGAAATAGTATTCAATGTGATGGCAGTGAACTCCCCTTTCTTTTCCCTGTGTGTACAAGGAAGCTTGTAACACCTAACAGTTCAGGTTTGTATAATATACAGCAGCTTTTAAAGACTGTTTCAGTATATTAGGAATAAATCTTATTTCTTTCCTGAAGATGTTAGTCCACTTTCTTAGGAAATGGTGCTATAAAATCTTGGTGACATAACTGAAGCCAGATTTTGTAAGGTATGCTCTGGAAAATTAAGTAGGATTATTCAAGGAGAAGATAGCTAAATTCCAGCATTGGTTTGGGAAAGCTAAAAAAGCCTACTTTAAAATGAGGACATTGGATGCGTTTGGAGCCCTTTCAAGATCTAGGGACAATGCATTAGCGTTGTGGTTTAACCCCAGCTGGCAACTAAGCACTAGGCAGCTGCCCACTCCCTCCCTCCAGTGGGATGGGGGAGAGAATCAGAAGGGTAAAAGTGAGAAAACATGTGAGTGGAGATAAGGACAGTTTAATAGGTCAAGGAATCCATTCACCACTTCCCATCAGCAGGCAGTGTTCAGCCATCCCCAGGAAAGCAGGCTCTGTCAGGTGTAATGGTTACTTGGGAAGACAAACGCTATCACCCCAAACATCCCCCCCTTCCTTCTTCACCCAGCTTTACATGCTGAGCACGACATATGGCATGGAATATCGCTGTGGTCAGCTGGGGCCAGCTGTCCTGGCTGTGTCCCCTCCCAACTCCTTGTTGCACCCCCCAGCCCACTCGCTGGCAGGGTGGGGTGAGAAGCAGAAAAGGCCTTGATGCTGTGTAAGCACTGCTCAGTGCTAACTAAAACATCCCTGTATTATCAACGCTGTTTTCAGCACAAACCCAAAACATAACCCCATACCAGCTACTATGAAGAGAATTAACTCTATCCAAGTCAAAACTAGCACAATGTTTCTTAAAAGAAACAAGGGCAGCAAGTAAGAAATGAAAGATAAGAAAGGGAAGTAGGCAGTCCTGGAGGCTGAGATTTGCCATGCCTTTGATTTGGCAAAATTTCTGTGTTTTTCTCCTGAAAATGAAACTAGTGAAATTCCTATTATGTTGTAGTATGCAGATAACTTAAAATATGGAAAGAACTTGTCACTTGTACCCCATACTCAACCTTAGACAGAAATCAATACAAAAAATTTACTTTGGGTTTTCCTGCAGCTCAAACTAGAAGACTACAAAGATCGCCTGAAGAAGGGAGAAGCCCTCAATCAAGACCAGTTGGTAAGTTTGCTTTACGTGGGAGTAGGTGACCTCAAAAATCTTCAAACGTGCCAGGAGGGATAGGTTGCTGATGGAGGTGGTGTAGTTTTACAGGAGTAATGCCTGCAGGCTTGCATGAGTATTTTTTCACAAAACCAAATGGACAAATTATTGGTGATTAAGCTGAATGGTGAGCCCACAAGCTTTGTCTCGTACTTTAACCTTCATGTTTGGTACTGAAGTAATAGAAGGTCCTGGTTTATCTTTGCTCTTTGTAGACTTTTAGCTTCAGTGTTCCTACACCTGTATTCCTTGATGAGGTGTCTGTATGCAGCTTGTCTACAAGGCGTTGCAGTGTTCGAACAGAAACCTCAAGACTTCTGGGGTAGCTAATTAATCCTTCTGACTACTTCATTAACAGGTGTTACTGAAATTGCCTGTTGGCTGTACAGTGCTGTTGGTTTCAAGTAGCTGTTAAAATATAACTTGTTAATGGTTCCTGTTGGTACTAATCAAGAGGCTGGTTTAATTTGTGTGGGATCTGCAGGCTTTGCTAATACAAGAATCTAGCTATGAGTTACTGACTTGGGAATACTCTCCTGTCCTTCTAGTGCTGCTGCTAGATGGCTGGGAGTCACCAGCACTTTCAAATGTTCTTAGAACAGTAAGTCTTTTTGGTGCCTAAGGCTGCTGGAGTTTGGAGTGCCAGGGTGCCTGATCACTAATCAGCAAATGTGATCCACTTTGCAGAGCTAGCTTAAACTTGTCTGATGTTAAAGCAGTGGTTCTGGCTTTTTTCTGTCTTGGACTAGAATGGATTCCAGAGCTGAAACCAGGTTTCTATAACATGAAAGCCGTTGCTGCTTTAAGCATGTCTGAGTAGCAGTGTCACATAATCCAAAGGGTTTATTGCTGTAGTCATCTAGGAGTTGCATTTTTAATATGTGCTTCACATCCTAAAGAACAATTGTGTGATAAAGGGCACTGATGCTTCAGTGGTAGTGCTGATCCTGGTAGTGAACCCGCTGGAGAAATACTTCATTGACTGTTAGCTTTGTCACACTGCAGCAGTATGAACACAAATACTGTTTCCTTACTCTAAAATCATTTGTAAATGAGACCTAGACATAAATGGAATAAGAGGGGAAATGGTAACTCACAACTTAGAAGTGGAGTAGACCTATTGGAGTGAATGATCATTTAGCACTTAACTACAAAATCGATGTCATCTCTTGCCATCTCAAAGGCCGAAGTAAAAGAATTAAATCTGATGGCTTGAAGTAGGATGATGACCTTTTAGTTCTAAACTCAATCTGGAATTGGGTGGGCAAGAGCAAGAGCCATTTGCGTTTAGATCATAGGTGTTAAATACTGTCTGTTTTCTTCTGTCACCAACAGACTATTGAACAGTATTCTGTGTGAGTTTGATTAGTCTTGAACACGTTTTAAAGCTACTTCTAAATTTAACTATTTATCTTTGGTATACACCCTGAATGGTGAAAGGCTGTTAGGTGAGAGTGAAATTAAGATGTGGGGAACTAAAGGTGAAGGATTCTACAAATGTTTTTCTTGCAAATGCATCCAGCAGCACTAACTGTGGAAAATGTATAGGCAATTAACTTGGTTACTGGCTTTCCATGTTTCTAGCTGAGCTTAACTTTTTAAGTATTAGTATTTTTATCTCAGTTTCTGGGATATCTCAGGCTTCTAAAATAGGGAATTTGATTCAGTTTTGCTAGTGAACTGACTAGTGGTAGTCAAAGCATGTAGCAACTCAGTATTTAACTAATAGTCCAGTCAAGACTGCCATTTCAGTGGTTAAAATACAGGAATACAGTATCTGTACTTTACAGATGCAAATTCCCAATGTAGATACAAATACTGGGACCTGGTGCTTGAAGCTAGAGCAGAGCTTAATAGCTGGGACACTTGCGTGAAGAAACCCAACTGCCTGTAACACAGTGGATCTCTAATGTAACTTCATGTAATCTGCATTTTTCATTGTTTCTCACACAGGGGAAGTAGCACACATCTGGTGATGAACTCGTTTTGCAAGCAGTTTGGGTTAGACTGTAATGACTTACAGGGCATGCCTGCCACAGCTGCTGTGTGTGCTAGCCTTACTTTAGGAAACTTTTTTTTTTCAAGAATGAGGAGCTTCCAGCAAGTTAAATGCTCTCACTGGCAATACTGTGCAATTTTGCAAGCTGAGCAGACTTTCTTCAGTAGTTAACAAACGTTAGTAACAGATGTGACAGAAGAAAGCTGTTGCTGTCCTGCAGGCTGAGTTACAGCTTGCCAGCAGAGCAGTGGTAACTGTTCTTGATGTTTGCAGGTAGGGAGTTTTACTCTGGGATTTGCGTGGTTAAAAGCATGATTACTGCAGTTTTAGTAAGTTGTTGGTGTCAAGGTGTGAGTTTTTCTAAAATGTTGACTGTGTGGGCACTGGTGTCTCAGAAGTCATTCTCCCAAGTGCTAAGCAAGCTTGCTAATTAGTTATTAAAAGCTGCTTGATGAGAGGACAACTTAAACTACCAAATGAGTGCTTTACAGTAACTCATGCGCTTTGTTGTGATGAGTAGCATTTAGGCATAGTAATGTCTAGTATAATACAAATAAGTGAATACAGTAACTGAACAGTCAAACTGAACAAGTGAACATGTAATTTGTTTTCCAGTTGCTTAGGAACATATGTGGTGTTGCACAAATCTTTTTGGGGCAGTAGATTAAGCTTTTGTCACTGCATTGATGAAACACTTAACGTTAATGCCACTTTGAAAGAGCTTTATGTTAGACCAACAGGCCTGTTCTAGAAAAACTTGTGATGTCATGAGCATAAACTGAACTGAGTGTAAATCACATGTGAACAACTGAGATTAAACAAACTTGTTAACTCCCAGGCATGCCGTATGGTACAAGGATATGGGCAGCATGTCTGAACTACAGCATTTTGCTATCTTCAGAGCTGTCAAGGAGACTTAGAAAAACAAACCGACTCCTTAATGGGGAAGAACTGAACATATGGTATATCAAAATGCAATTAATGGTCTACTTCAGTCTTATTTGACTGGCTAGTCAAATATTGGTTAAAGATATTAGTGAAGTCAGGAACACTGCTTTATTTGTGGAAACCAAATTTGAAAGACCTTTTTCCTGAAAGTATGACTTCCCTTCTATATTGTTTTCTTCCTGAAGTTTGTACAAATTATCTGTAAAGGGTGTTCAGCTAAGCATCAGGGTAAAAATCTGTGCTGAACTTGTCTGTCTTCTGTATTCCTTCCAGGCTTTCATATCAGTACCTGATTTTAAGTAGCTGTTTATGTCTGAGACCTATGGGAACAAAAGGAAAAATTAAATAACTGGTATCCAGGCTTTGCTGCTTCAGTGCTAGTGCATGAAGTATTGCACAAGATATTACCTGGAAAGTCTAATGGACATCTGTGGTGGTGTGAGCTGGCTTTGTACTGCGTCTCAGGCAGTCATGGGTGAATGATATTCATGACTAAATTTAAAGTACCAGTTACAGACATATCTTTAAAAAAGTTACAATTTCAGAGAAGTACACACTAAATGACTAGTTCTTAACAAGGAGTGAAGTACAAGGGAATTGAGAAGCAGTCTGAAGCATGAAAAATATGTTTTTATCTATTCCTTTGTAGGAGGCAGTAGAGAAATATGATGAAGTAGTACATAACTTGGAATTTGCCAAGGAGCTTCAGAAGACTTTTTCAGGACTTAGCCAAGATGTAAGTATAAAATGCTCTTTCCTATGTTGTCGGGAGGTAACTCTGAAGTTTGTGCTGCTCTTCTAATGGCTACCCTTATATGCCAATGTGCAGAATGCTAGCAAGTTTCTATCTTGGAACTTGGGGAAAAATGTACTTAAATTGTCTGGAGTAGTGAGTAGAGCAGAGTATATGTTGTCAATTTTGTGTACCACTGACCCCCACAATAGTTACTTGCTGTGTACCCCAGTAAGAACTTGTGCTTGAGTAAATTGAGTCATTGGAACTTGGCGATGCTTGCAATGACTCCAATTTACTTAGGTCTGAAACTGTCAGGGGTCTTGCTGGTAGCTTGTGCTTGAGGTAGACTCATCCCCTGCATAGGTGCAGACTGGCAGGGGAGCAGCTCTACTGGAAAGGACATGTAGGTCCTTGTGGGCAGCAGGCAAAGTAAATTAAGTATATCCCTAGAGCAGTGAAGGCTAGGCTTAGACTGAGGACCAGTAGATTAAAGAGAACTGATTATTTGGTACTTGTTAACCAGTTGTGTCTGTTTCTGATCACTTGGTATGCAAAGGCTATAGATAAACTTCAGTGAGTCCAGTGGTGTGCCTCTGGCTGGGGGCTGGAGTGAGACCTGTGAGGAGAGCCTGGAAGAACCAGGCTTGTTGGGCCTGGTGAAGTGAAGGCTTGGCAGGAAAGACAATATTAGCTGTCAAATACCAAAGATTACCAAAAGGATGGAGCTAGAGTTTTTGCTGAGAGATGTGGTAGGAGAAGGAATGATCATAAATGATCATAAATTGAAATAGTAGGTTCTAACTAGGTAGGAGAAAAATGGTCACTCTGTGGATAATTGAGCACTAGAGCGGGCTGCCTAGAGAAGTAGTAAAATCTGCCCTTGGATCTTTTCAAGGCCTGACTGCACAAAGCTCTAAGCAATCTGGTCTTGATTCACCATAGCCTTTGTTCTGGAGGCTGGGCCAGATAACATCCCAATATCCTTTCCAATCTTTTGGCATTTCCAGTGAGGGAGAGTGCTAGGGTTAAATCACTTTGATTTCAGTAAGAAGTACAGCTCTCAGTAAAATGTTGCTGAAGCTTGTGGAGTTTGCCACTGCTATAATTATGGCAAGTCACAGATTTAGTGCTTTATTTCAATCTTTATTCAGGATTTACAGCACTACAAACATTATTTGTGTGTAAGCAAGTGTTTTATCTATGGAGAAACAGGTCTCTTGGTTGAAGTGAATACTATCCTTATCAAAAGATCTGATCCAAGGTGGTGCTGGGGATGCTAAACATGATTAGTCACTGCTCTGGCATTATTTCTCTGCCTCTTCCAGAATGCTGAAGGACTGGTAAAATGGCTTGTCTCAGTGTTGACTGAGACCCAAACAATTTTGCTAGAAAGGTTTTGTGTGTATGTAGTAATTCCAGCTAGTGCAGTAAATCTCTCGAAACACTGTGTGAGTAAAGATTTAAGAGCCCTTTCAGCAGTGTTGCTGCTTTGGGTTCCCTCAGTCATTGCATGTTGAACATAGAAACTACTGTGCTGAGAGTAAAAACTTGGATTGCTTCCTATTGCTGTCCTGCATGTAGCTGCCCATAAAATAGCAGAAATAAAGGATTGTAACCCAGTGTATCTTTCTGTAGGTGCTTTTAGTAATCCAGCATCAACTTTTACCCATTTGTATTTGTTCTTGAATTTACACTATGTTTAAAGGCTAGCGCACTTTGGTTTTTCCTTGGCTCTACTTCTACCAGTATGGATTCTACAGCCAATGGTCATTACTGGAGCACTAGGGTCCACTTTGGCAGCAGCGTCCCTGTATCCTTTACAGTGCATTTTAGAATACTACATTTTCACAGATCTTGCAAAGAAACTTCATACCCAATATTGAGGCATTTTTAGTTCTGCAGTTACTTGAATAGCTTTTGCTGCATAATTCTATTAGTACATGAGAGATTTCTCCTCAAATGTGAGGGCTATGTATGTTCTGTGACTTGTGTTGTTGCTTCTGTAATGAGTGCTTCAGTCTCCTGCCAACAGAAATAAGAGTAACTGTAGGACTCTGCTGTATCATTTAAATTGAGTATTCAAAAATGAGGAGGCAGTTCTAACTGGGAGAACTTTGGGACAATTTCTGCATCACTAACTTGATGTGATAAATGTTAAAGGTCAGCTAGGCTTGGATTTGTGCATTGGTATCAATTCCTTATATTCAGTTGTGAAAGCTGTTATAGTAAAGCAACTAGCAGGCATAATCAGGATCTACATATCAAAGGCACATCACAAATGAAGCTACAAGCATCCAGTTTGACTAAAAGCTAGATGTGTGGAGAATTAGTAGATAGCTGTTCCAGAGGAGGAGCTTGAAAGATCTTGGGTATCTGAAGAGACAATTAGGAGCTTCTGTTATCTAAACAAAATTAACAGTTATTTTGATCAATGTAAGATGATTGATGTTAGAACTTGATGTGTTTTATTCTGGAATCCCTGTTACAAAACCACTGTTGTTAACCGTTGAATTCATGTATTGAAATAGCTGCTGAAAGCCCAGAGGAAGGCTCAGCGAAGAGAGAGTCTGTTGAAGCTTGAAGCAGAGAAGAAAAAACTGCGTACAATACTTCAAGTCCAGTATGTGCTGCAGAACTTCACTCAAGAGCATGTTCAGAAAGATTTCAAAGGTGGTGTGAATGGTGCAATATACTTGCCTTCTAAAGAACTAGACTACCTCATAAGATTTGCAAAACTGACATGTCCAGAAAGAAATGAGAACTTGAGGTAGGTTCAAGATTTTTATCTAATTGGTATGCTTCATTCAGTATAGTAAGTGTCCTCTGTTTGACATTGCCATGTCTTGAAAAATTATGTTTTGGGACACTAATTAAAAATCTGTTCAGTATACTGGCTTTAGTCTGAGACTAGGAATGTAGCAGATCTACCTCATTCTGGGTGTTAAAGCAAAGCTGCAGTAATTGCAGCCTCAGTTGTCCAGGTTACACACAAGCCCTGCTGTCTTGTGTCTCCTTGTGGGGTTGAGGGAGGATAGTCCAGTACCCTCGTAAGCAGGGAGACTGGTGGCATGCTGTTTCCCTGGGTATCGCTGTTCATGAAATGAAGAAAGTGTGGTAAACAGGAGAACTGTTCTGTATTCCATTTGCATGGTGGTCCAGGTGTGCTTCTTCATTCTAAAGGAATGTAAGGTGGTAGTCCTGAGACTCTCTTCCTGTTAGCTTCAAAGTAGTTTTAAAAACTCGACTGAAGGTTCTAATAACTTTGCACTGTGTCATACATCTGATGAAGGTAACAGGTTGTCAGCAGTTGTAATGTGTGTCAGGATTAACTTGGCATCATGCTTGTACTATGATGGCTTATGGTTAGCGTGACAGCCTGTCTTTTAAGATAGTGGAGTAAGAATTGTATTTAAATATGTAAAAGGTAGTTACTAGATAGTAAGTTGAAACACTTTCCAGATAAGAGTAATTATTTCCATATTCAAATGGCTAATTATTTCCTTATTCAAACATGACATAAATCGATAAAACTTCTGATCACTTGTCATATGCTAAACTTGCCTAATCTTTGCTCTTAAGTTAACTTCTAAAGAACAACTGCTTACAAAAAGCTACACAATAGGAATCCCTCATCGCAGGGGAATAACTTTATTTCCAATTTATAATGCTCATTGTATTACACTTCCACAAGGATGATCCTGTCCTTTGGGATACTGAATTTCATCATGGTGGACTTTAAAAGCGATTGTCTGGAGGGGGTGGGGTGGCTCATGGACTATGTCAGAGTTTCTTGCTAACTAGCAGTGGCAGGAGCTGTTGATGGTTGCCCCTGCACATGTGGATCTGATCAGCAAGGTGATCAGCTGATTAAAGAGCAATTGTTTCCCTGTCTGGGAATCTTGGCTTGGAGTGAAGTCCAGTGAATATGGTTTTGCAGAGTAGTGCTAGGCTTTCTAATCTGTCTTAATTACCAACAAAATAACTTACTTTTGCTAGATTAAATATTGTACAGACACAGAAGAATCACTTCCAGCAGTGGATAATGGACTGAGGAGTCACTTGATGTATACAGCCTTAATTTGGAAGACTAAACATTAGTTAAAATGAGGGGTTTTGGGCTACTGCAACATTTGATCTTGGCTGTGATTCTACCTGGTAAAACTCCTTTGTTTTAGTGTGGAAGACCAGATGGAACAATCATCTCTTTACTTCTGGGACCTTCTAGAAGGAAGTGAGAAACCTGTAGTTGGAACAACATGTGAGTGTCTCATCTAGAGAAACAACTTCGATCTGAAATTTGTGTGCTATTTGAACATTTGAAAGCAAATAACTATANATAGAACACTAGTAAATTAAGTACTTTCAAATACTGTGTGTTAACGCAGTTATCCAAGGATGAACTGCTGTTTGTTCCAATTTCTGTTTTTTAAGTACAGATCAAATCAATACAGTAAGTCTCTCCCTGGGGTAAGCAAGCGTGTTCTACTAATATACTAGCACCTTTTTGAGGCATAACGGTGGTAGAAATTCAAAAGGTGATACATGAATACCTTGCAGAATGAGCAGCGGGAAGCTTTTTGGATTGTTATGTGCAAATGGGTTCAGATGGGAACACTATTCCCAGCCGTGGTATGTTAGGTGAATGCACTGTGTGTTACAAAGCTTCAGTGGCCCCAGGCTGAAGGTCCCACAGCACTGAAGAGTCTCTTGTGGGAATTCCAGGCTCATACCCATTGTCTGACTGCAGTGCAGGATGCCACACTGAGCAAGGATGGTCATTAGTGAAACTTGCTGTGATCTCTAATCATGCACAGTGCAGTCTTGCTTTGATCTGTTGCAAATGTCCTCATTTCTCAAGCACACCAAAATCTGTGGGATTCCACATATTTTCATTCATCTGTGGCTTTTGGTTTCAGAAGCCCTGGTTGTAAGCTAATGTGCATGTTCTGTGTTCCTACTTAAAATTTTCTTGTGGGGAAGCTACTTGAGTTGTAGTGGCTTTCTTACTGTACACAGACCTTGCTTGTCCTGTTTGCTCCAGTCTTGTAATGGCTGTGTGGCAGTAATCTTTCATTTGTTGACAACAGTGTTGTTGAAACTGTTAGATGAGAGCACTAGTGTACCCTGTCTAATTCCCACATGCAGATAGTTGAACTGACAACTAAGCATTAACTCTTTTCACATAGTTCTGGACAAAGTGCAAGGTGGCCTTGTAGAGCTACAGGCTGGTAACCTTAGCCTTGTATCTGTTGACATCAACCAACAGTTGCCTGGTTATCTTAGATTCCAAATTTTTCTAGCTTTTTGGCTATCATCTAAATTTTTGACTATTTTGTCAGTATCTCTGTCCCTTTAGTGTCAGTCTTCCATCCTTTTGTGTGCAAGCTAAACTTCAGATAAAGCTGTTATGATTTTTTTTATTAGCATTCATTGCCTTGGAAGGCAGTTTTTATATCCATATTGAACTCTAGATATTTTTGTTTATGTGGTTGTCACTAGTAGGAGTGATCTTTCACTGAAGGTTCTTCCTGTTCTCAAGGCTGCCCTGTCTCTGGCTCCTCTGAAACAATTTCTGGTATCACTGCTACTTCTGAGGTCTTACTCTCTACTGAGCTGCTGTTTCCCTTTTGCATAAAGGGAACTGGACAATGCTCATTGGAAAGAGTACACACAATTAAGTTTTGCTTCAACCATGTCAACTTTGTTTTCCAAAACTTCAGAGGATCTAGTTCAGTCTGGAGCAATCTCTTGCTTCCCCCCACTTGTTTTTGCAGTTCTTAACTTTTCCTTCTGAGACTTACCATCCTACACTGGGAAGAGGGACTTGTAAGGCAGTTCCACAGTGACTTTGTTTAGCTTTACCTATGCTACAGTCTGCATGATGTGCTTTTAGCATCAGTGCTGGCTAGTTGATAATGGTAAGCAAGTCCCTTTCTAAGCATGTGGGAGACCAGCTGGCTTAGTGTTTAGCTTGTGTGCGTTTAAACACAAGCTGTGGTCTTACCTCTGGATTGCAAAGATGATTTCAGCTAGAATATATAAAGCAGTTTAACAAATACTGTACTAAAAAGTTTTATTACTGTAACTCAGTAAGAGGAGAACTTGGGAGAACTTTCAGTTTATATAAAAGGAGGAAAGAGGAGTCTTGATCTGCAATCTGAATACTCCTTAAATTCATACTTTTGCATCTTAACTTCATGGATTTTTACTCTTCAGATAAACACATGAAGGACCTGTTATCCAAACTTCTAGACTCTGGCTACTTTGAAAGTATTCCGACTCCTCGCACCACTGTGCCAGTGAAAGAACTGGAAGAAGAAGTAAATAGAAAATCTGAGAGAACAAGGCAGATGTCAAAAGGAGAGTCTGTCAAAGAACCAGGTGGAATATTACAAGGTTCAATTTCTGTAGCATAATGTTGGGATAAGCTTGCACTGAGCCTTGACTTTGCATAGCTTGATGCTAAATCTAATACTGTGCTGTAGCTTACTTGCAATGTAGTAACTAAAATGGAACCTGCAAGGATTGCAGCCCTATTCTGGCTCATATTGCACAAAAAAAATCTAATTACTAGTAATGGGATGTTTCTTGCCTTCTGAGCAAGCCTCCATGTTGAAGATGTGAAAATTATCTGGTGTAGGGAATGTTAGATGTTGCAATAACCAAATTATAAATACTACAGAATGTTTAAGTCTAAACTTCTGCAAATGTGAAACCAAGGTGGAAACTAAAAGCTTGTCTAAAAATACCATGTTGAATGACAAGGTGAGCTTTCAGAATATCTAGTTCAGCAATTGACACTACTATTTAAATAGAATTAAAGACTTGCCACTGTTTTGTCTGCCTTTTTGCATTTGATCAGTTGAAACAAATTAACATCCTTTCTCTAGAATCCATCATGGAGCTTATGAAGTCTGAAATACAGCCACAGGAGGTAAGATACTCCACTGCTAATTGCTTTCCTTTTAGCATTGTGATTTGTTGGAAACATAACTGCACTTCTGCAGCCCTTTTTTAAACTTAAAGGTAGTCTGAACAGCAACTTAGGTGTTGCTTTATGTAAGAATCATTAAAGACTTGATTGCGTTTCTGTTTCTAACCCCAAATTCATGGCTTCTCTGGTGTATATTGGGATAAATGGGGCAGGATTACAGGAAGCAGTATAGTATTTTAATGCTCTGGCACTTTCCTGACATCAGCCTTGAGTGGTAACACACTGATCTTTTGTGTACTATGGGACAGAGAGAATACACATCTACTAAAGCTCTCTGAAAGCTAAGCCTACTGCAGTAGACTGGATATTGATGGGATTGAGAATGATGTAGATCTTGCTCTGATTTGTCAAAGTAGGGACCCCAAGGCCATCTTGTGTGCACAGGGGTGCATAGACCTATTTCAGCAGTGCTTCAGACTCCTGAGTTAAGTACTCAAGCTTCAACTGGCAATAGCATAAAAACCATTAGACTTGGTTCAAAAGTTGGGGAGGGGTGTCCTTTTGTAAGTGGAAATACTGGTTCTTAAAATGCAGAATCCCTGTTTCCCAGGTATCCCACTAGAGCATGTGGGATAGAACAAGTTTTTGTAACCGGCTGGTAATACTGTTACCTGAGACTAAAGCTTTTCTGGTGACTTGTCAGAAAAAACTCTCAGCCGGTGAGCCTTGTAATATTCTTTGCTTCATACATTTGCTTCCTCTTTATGATAAAGCAGTAACTCAGGAGAACTTCAGGACATCTTCACTGAACTCTCAGTCTTATTGATAGTAAACATAGCCTGGAGTTGAAGTCCAGTGGTACTAAATCTGAGAATCTGGTGATTTTTAGTATTTAAACTCCAGTAAGAATGATGGTTATACTTGGTGAGTGAAGTTCCAAAGGGTCAAAGATTTTGGGGGAGATGGTGCTGCTACACTTAGCACAGTGTCTGCTAATATAGTACCACATCATTTTAGATGCTTAGGAGGAGAGCCACCTTTACAAAAATCACAACTGAACCTGATATTGTCACTGCCTAGGAGCATCAGTTAGCACTGGGGATAAGGGTAATGGATTCAGTCGGCTCAAATGTGTTTCACTTGTGCTGTTCAGAACTGTTTCGTGCTTCTCTGGTGTGCCAGGCAAAGCTAGTCTGCAGTGTTGTAGGACAAAGCCATGACTGGCCACAGAGTTTCTGTGGCTGGTGCTTAAAATGTCTAGGCTCTGCTTTTAGTCAGAAATTTTCAGTAGCTTGGGTGACCTAACTTAACTGACCTGAACTGTAGTAGCAAACTGTTTTCTTGGGAGCCATTAAGTTTGTTTGGTCTATATAGTTTCTCAACAGGCGTTATTTGCCTGAAGCAGAATACTCTGTCAAGAAGAAGCCAGAAGAGCCCAAATCTTGGGAAGCTGAGTGTGCTAGAAAGCAAGAACCTCCAAAGTCCTGGGAAATGCTCGTTGATGTTGAAGAGCAGGAACAGAAGCAGAAGCAAGAGACCGTAAAGCCTTGGGAAGCTCGTGTTAGGCAGCAAGAACCAAAAAGACCAGATTCTCCAAAGCCATGGGAAGCTCGTGTTAAAGAGGAGGAACAGAAGCGTGAGTCTACAAAGCCCTGGGAGACCCGTGTTGAGGAGGAAGAACAGAAGAAGCAAGAAGCCCCAAAGGCCTGGGTAGCACGTGTCCGAGAGGAGCAGGAGTCCGCCAAACCTTGGGTAGCAAAGGTTAGGGAAGAGCAGGACCAGAAGAAACAGGAATTGCCGAAGCCATGGGTAGCAAAAGTTAGGGAAGAGCAGGAACAGAAGAAGCAGGAGTCCCCAAAATCTTGGGTAACCAAAGTTAAGGAAGAACCAGAGCAAAAGCAGGAATCTCCAAAACCGTGGGTAACCCAAACTAGGGAGCAACCAGAACAAAAGAAGCCAGAGCCTGTGAAATCATGGGAAATGCCTGTTAGGGAAGAGCGCGAGCAAAAGAAGCAGGAGCCTGTGAAGGCTTGGGCTGCACATGTTAGGGAGGAGCCAGAACAAAAGAAGCAGGAGACCCGAGAGGCTTGGGAGAAAGCTGACAGGCAGCAGCAAGTGCCATCACAGCAGCTACAGAACCCTCCGAAGTCCTGGGGAGCTGCAAGTGTTGGGCCAAAGGAGCAGATGGGGCCAAAGAAGTTTGATATGGAACCCAAAGAAGTGAGTTGGCATATGTAGTATTACCTGTCATAAGCTTTTCACTAGTGTGTTGGAGTAAAGCTGCCTACCTGTTAGCAGAGGCTTTATAAGGTGCATTTTGTAGGCCTGTATTTAGACTCCTATTTCGTTCTTTCTCGGGGGAAACAATTCTGCCGATATTTTCTATATAGCGTAGCAAGATGGTCTGCTTTGCTTTTTACATCAACACAGTATTGCTGTGTTTGAGCCTTGAATAACTGGTTTATGCATAAGACAGAAGAATTAACTTGGTTCATCCCCAGCTATGGGCTCTGTCCACTGTTATCAGTACAAAGCAGGTATGACTCATCCAGGGATCAAACACTTTGTCTGTGGCTGCATGCAAATGGCACTTCAGTAATTTTTTAGACTTTTGATTAAAATAGCTGCTGATTCAAGAGAGATCTAACATCTAGGTCAAGCAATACCAACAGTACAGGGGCTTATGTGTATTTCCAGATGAATGCATAAGCCATACTGCTGTCCTGGAGAGTCTGACAATGACATAGTTTGTTTTAGAAATGTAAAATAAAAGTTCCTGCAGGGCTTACAGCTGAGTGGGCTGCTAGCCTCTGGTTACATTGCCGCCTTTCTCACACGTGCTTGGCTAGTAACAATTCTGATACTGTGAAAATAGGTAAGTTGACAGGCAAAGCAGAGTTCAGTTATGTCATTAAGAGGAGTGTTTAGAGTTAGACTTCAGGAAGAAAATATGGGGAATCGAGCAATTATTTTGTACGCAATGCTGTTAGCACTATACCTTGTTTCTGCAAGAAAGCAGAAATCAATTAATTCTGTATTACTCATAGCAAATGATTAAGCTTAAATCCTGTCAGTAAACTTGGCATAACTAAATTTTTGTGCCTAGAGGCGGGAGCGCAAACAGAAGGTTGAACAGGAAATTAAAAGAGTAGGTAACATGCAGCACTGGGTAACAGAATGGGATTACGGTGTTTCAACTTGATATGTCTTTACACGCAAGCTGAGTAGAATCTTGTGTCCACTGGTGGTGGTGGTACAGGTACAAAAAAACCTGGTTGCTCACACTAGGTAGCTCCGAGCACAAGTAGGTGTTGTGCACCCAACTATGTGTAGTATTACTGTAACTGAAACTATCATGTAATAATTGGAATAGTCTCAAGCACTTTAAGATGCCTTGGAATTTCTGGTGTCAGATTAACTTAAAGCTTCATTGCAAGATGCTTCCTAATGAGATGGAGCTCTTATTTGTATAGGATGGAAAGATGGAGGGCTTAAGAGGTAGACGTAACTTTGATGCAGTAAGGACAAAGTAGGGTCTCCAGTCAGCTGGAGGAACTTGCAAGCTGCCTAGGAGCCTGCACAGTAATGTGCAGGTGTGCAAGTGGGCCAAATTAAATGAAATTGAATGTTGGAATGTAAGGTTGCTTAAACTGGGTTATGAAATTAAGTAAACAAAGCATATTTTTAAAGTATTCAGACTTTGATTTGGATAGTAGACTGTAGTGAAACATCAGCTGGCTGTATTTTTGCTCAGTAGCTATTGACAATTCCTAATATCAAAAGCATATTGAATGAGTAAAAAAAGTGTACTGTCAACCCAGCTAGTTTCCATAACCACTCTTTAAAAATGAATGTCTTAATCTGAGGTGCACATAAAGAACAATTTATATCATATTTTTAACTTTTTGGGTAATGAAACTTGCCTTGCCTTTACGTGAAGAAAGAAGAGGCAATGCAGTGCTATAGCTGGATGCATTTCACTCCTAGGGAGAGCCTAAAATGACCCTGTGCAGGGATCTAGGCATGGTAGGTAGAAGGCCGATGTTGCTGCTGCTTTCTGGAGCTGAAATTAACCTTTCTTTACTCCATGTAATAAGTGTTAGAACTCCGAGACATCTTTTAATAAACTGCTTGGTTTTGAGATCCAAAAATATGCTTGTTTAATGTACTTTTAGGTGGAGTACCTAAGAAGTTTGGCCTAAGGCAGCAGAGTGAGCTGATGTGCAAGCCTGTTAAACTGTTATCTCTATGTGCAGCCTGTTGACCAGCAAACCTGGTTAGAGCTGAATTTGTGGCCTGCTGTGTGAGAACAAAACAGTTTGGCTTTTGCTGTCATCCAGTGCCATTTAATTCATACCTGCTGTGAATGCTGCTCTGCGTAGAAAGCAGATGTTAATTGTGTATCTACACGGCATGGCTGGCAATCACTGTTGTGATTACAGCTTTGGTATCACCATTCCAGCTCACTTAGTACTCCACAGCTAACAAACCAAAAGAGGAGTTGAGGTCCTCTGTCACAGGACAGTTTTACTAGTATATAAGGTCATTGAAATGTATGTTAGGGTATTGTTACGTATAAGCAGACCTTCATTCTCTAAAGAAAATGATTGAGCTTTAACAGGAGTACCTAGTGTACTGGCACTTTGACTAGCTAAATTCCAAAGTGGTCGTTCTGCCTTTGCATTGGTTTATTTGCAATGATTTAACAGGACCTAAAACAAATGCTAGGTTTTTCAACTCCATTTTTAGTCAGCTCTCTCTATATAATGGCAAAACACCTTTTGCTCAATGTGTAAGTAGTGTTGAAGTTTCAGAAACATTGTTATGACAAAGTTGACCCTAACTTACCAATGCTGTGTAAAAAAACCAACAAAAAACCCCACAAAAAACCCCCCCAAAAAACCAAAACCAAAAAACTACTAACCTGCATGTTGGTTGAACCACTAGTGCTACATGATGTCAGCATGTGTAAGTTTGATGTGAGCTGGCCTAACAGGTTACTAAGCTCAGCATCTGCTACCAGTTGTAATGACTTCCAGAAACAGCATCTAACTGTAGGCTAGACAGTCAACTTGGTTTAGAACCATCTTAAGGATGTCAAGTACCTGCTCTTTCTCAAAGCCTTTTTTATAAAGGCATAAAACCTGAAATTTGTGAACTTTATGATGCTTTTTCATGTATGCTGTGTATTACACTTCAATATTCTGGTTTTGAACACCTAAGTACCAGCAGAACAGCAAATCGGTATGAGTCATGAGTAATGCCACTGTAGCTACTTCAGGCTGGTGTATTTTAATACATGCAGGAACTAGAAAATAGCTTCCACAGAATGGAGAGTCTCAATGTTTCAGTCCTGGCTTGAAGCCCTGATATCATAAATATAACCCTCTATGCTTGCTCTCCTAGCTAAAGTAGAGAATGCTACCAGCATAATGCACAGTGTGAGCTGGGGAAGGAGATAAGTTCTCTAACAAACTGTAAAAGCATACAGAAAATAGTATCATTTTTGCAACCACAAGTGAAGCACTGCGGTCTCTTCTGCTTCCATGCTCTTGAGGCTGTTTTTACTTGTTTGTGTTTAATGTACAAGTCTAACCTATGTAGCCACTGGACAATCTAAATAGCTTCAGACACTGCCAGACTTGACTTGGTTATGTGACTTAGAGGTGAAAAGCTTCTGTTATCTGTTTGCAAATACACAAAACTAGTTTGGTAGTGTACTTGTGTCTAAACTGTGGTGAGGAGGAAGGGGGTAATAGAAGCGTTAATCAGTTTGACCCATAATGTATTTACCCTGACAGCAAGTGTTTTAAGTCTGTTTGAGGGCTAAAAGTGATGGACAGGAAGATTCAGATTCTTAGTAATTTAATCTATAACTTGCTGAGATTTAACTTTATTCAGCTGTATCTCTTGTCCTGCACCTAGATCCTTAATAGTTTTAGTTCCTGTTGGTTATTGGAAACTATACAGCAATAAACTTGCATAGTCAGTGGTTAAAGGTAGTGCTTGTGCATCAGAAATTCTAATTAAGATACAGTGGTACAAAGGTGCATTCTTCTAGCTCTAGAATAAAGTAAAAGTTCTCACAGCTTAAGAAGTAGGTGTGTGAGTTGTGTGATGTTAAAAACTTGTGTCCTCTGGAGTTAATGATGGGCTGCATGTACATGGATTATGCTCTGAAGCTCACTAAACCCTGCAGGCTTCTTCCTGTGCATGCCGTTGGCACTTCTGCAAATGCCAGTGATTAGTTTCAGATAACTGAAGAAATGCAAGAGTGTATTTGGGCTTGTTGTCTTGAAACTGGGCAAAGAGCAAATTCAATTGTTTTGAATTTAGTGTGACAATTAAATGTTATGATAGATACACACTTCTGCCACATAGTCTTCTAATGACTTCATACAAATACTCAACTATCCTGCTATACAGTGTATTGAAGTAGTAACCTCCTATTCAAGGCTTTCACGTGTTCCTGTGTGTCTCAACATTTGGGCCAGTTGAAATAATGCAACTACTTAATGTCTTCAGATTTGCTTCCCTCTAGCTGCATAAACATGGGAACAGCAAAGCTTTAGAGAATCACTAAAAATGATGGTTATAAAATACTTAGAACAAGCCTCTCTTCCCTAGGCTGCTTTCAAAAGACACGTTTGACTATCTAGACAGTCTAGTATTATTGTCACTCTGTAAATAACAGGGCTTCTGTTATTTCAGGAGTTTACTATCATGATTTTTCTGCTACCTTAGACTTGCCTATTCTCTGATAAAACATTTCTCTCTTTTCAAGTGAAGTGAGAACCAGTTGCAACGAACTGTTAAGGGACTATCTGAAACAATCAAGGAGTAATAAGGCCCTGCAGAATTCCCTGTTAGCTACAAAGTTAGGCTCTTGTGTGGGAGCACAGGTGTATTTTTCATGCCAAACTCTGGAAAGTTTAATGTAATACTTTCTGCACGAGCATGGAGAGTATCTGGCTTGTTAGTGGAAGCACTTTGGTCTGATCCTGGGTAAGCCGCTTACAATGTATCTTAGGGGCAGTTTCTTCAGGATGTCTGGAAATGCAATCCTAATAGAAGGTCTGTACTTACTGACATGGGCTTTACTAGGAGGAAGCATGTGTTAAACTTTGAGTGATGCAGCTTTAAGTTCTGGCCTTCAACTTAAATATGTGGGTTTCCTTAGATGGGGTGCCCAATTTTGCACTAAATGCAGGCAACTTCATTCAGTTTCTTAGTCAAATACACAGAAGACAGTAAGCGAATTAATTCTGTGGCTTAACTAGCTGTGGCAACAGTAAACTGATTCTTTTAACAAAGTGAAAGCTTGATTCAGGAAGTACCAATCACAGTACAGAATTCCTTGGCCCATGGTGTCTGACCACCTGTAGGTTGCTCTGGGAGTATATTGGATAAGGCAGCTTGTCTTGCTTCCAGTATTAGATTTGATATCTTTTCTCCTTATTAGGTGCCTAAACCTGCACATCAGCCAGCTGCAGAATTTTGCTCTACTTCAACTCTTCCAAAAGATCCAGTATTGAGAAGGGAAAAACTTCAGGATCTGATGACTCAGATACAAGGGACTTACAACTTCATGCAAGTATGTTTTTCTCTGCTGTTGTGGCACAAAGCTCCAGTTCCTACTGAGTTAGGGAAAACAGTGCTGACAATGTGTTTGCACTGAATGAATGAATCTAGCTCTAATTAGCTAACAGCAGCTTGTCAAATGAGAATATTTCATTTGTATCTAGTTTAATTTTTTCTCCAAACTTATGATCTTTTTTTTCAAAAGGAGTCCATTCTAGATTTTGATAAAGCTTCACCAAGTGCCATTGGTTCATCCCAGCCACCTTCAGTTCCTCCAGCAAGTGGTCCTGTAGGTAGGTACTACTGTACATGTAAACCATATGCAAGCTTTTGCAAACACTAACAGGGTTTGCTTGGGCTGTCGATCAGTAGATGTGGTGAAGACAGCTTGTCTAATTAGAGAATACTAATGTTTGATTAAAAAAGGCAGCTTGAGCCACTGACCTGCTTATTTGTTGCTGGAGGTGGCTTAAGTTGGTGCATCTGCCTGGAAGTGGAATGCCTGTATAATCACTGACTAGCATGTGTATCTGAACCCAGCTGCAGAATTGACATGCTGTATCTGTTACGAACTTCTCTAGACGTGCTGTATATAGACACAAGCTGTGAATGAGCTCAGGATAGAGTGATTATCTAGCTACACTTAGAAAACTGGAGCTTTCTACAGTAGGCCATGTTAAGAAACTGTGTGTGGCTCTTGAGCTGTAAACCACAATTAGTCAGTTTCTAGATTTAAAAAAGCAATTATTTAATAAAGTGGGTATCTCTGTGGTAGAAATATGTTTTATCATTGAATACTTGTCCTCTTTTATAAAAAAGAAACTGAAGTTTTCAATGGGGTGCAGTTCACTGATTCAAAGTCTAAATATTTGCAGTGCATACACTAAAAAATAGCATGCATCTTCATAAACCAGATCTTTTCAAAAAGTAGAACTGCACACTGAAATTATATGTAGTGTTGGAATTTATAAGTAAATGTTGCTTGATTCGTTCTTTTTTTGCAGCTTCAAAAGAACAGAAACTGCCAAGTCAGAGTGATTTTCTTCAACAGCCCCTTCAAGTAAGTTGAAGTCAGGACTGCCCTGAAGAGGCAGAGCTGTAGCCAAGGAATGATACAGAGGTTATTCACTAGAATAGATTTAGTACTTCAAAAATTTTTCTGGTTGTTAGTGGTTTTGTAACAAATTTCATATAACTTTGTAGCTTACAAGACCAAGATCACTCAAATGCTGACAAAATTGGCTGCTCTTCCGAATGAAAAGTGGCAACAAATGTTTGAAATGTCTTGGAGTAAAACAGTATGTTGAAGACATGCTGAAATAGTTTGAATATTTAACCCACAAATTCAAGTCATAGCTAACAGTTGTGTGCAGCATGCCACTTTTTGTAGATAGCGCATGTCTTCATCTTTGAGATCATCACCTATGCCAAAGATACTGTGTCTCAAGCTTTGGCAGCCATGGCTGAGTGAACCTTAAATTCACTCACTGTGCTTGCATGTCTTGCTACTTTGGCTTTTTAATAGGTTTCCTTGACACTAACAAGAATTCCTAAGAAACTTAAACTAACTGGTCAAAGCACTTCAGTTCCTGCCTCATTCTGAGGTTTATTTGGAGATGCCCGGAGTGTAAGTTTCAGTGAAACCAAACATTTAGGATAATATTTCAAAACTTTATCTCTTCTTGCAAGGCTGCTGCTTCATCCGTGACACTGCATGGTTCAAATACTTCCCTAGCATCTGCTGATCAGACTCTTTCTGGCTCTGAAACTGAAGACTTGGGGACACCACAGACATCACAGGTAATAACACCGTGGGGTTCAGCAGCATTCAGAGGTCTGTGCGATAGCCAGCCCTAACAGAAAGCTGTGGTGGGGCCTCTCCTGAACACTGTACAGTGACAAGAATGCAAGTAACAACAATAGTATAGCCTGTGTTCTGGAGTAGTTAAAGATGGTTGGAAAAGTCTTCATGAGTGCAAAGTGAACAGTCTGCCCCTTGAAGTGGGAAAGGTGTGGGATGAAGAATGCAGGCTGGAAAGTGTGATGCGTATTCTTGTGGGAACATATGAGCGGTGTAAATACTCCCTCTAATGACGATGTAGAGGATGGATAAATCGGGATGGGTATTGGCATATATTGTTACTTCTGTGTAAGCTGAAGGCTGTTCTCTCCAGCACTGACTGAAGAAATACTGGGAATCTGACTTCCTGATGTTCAGCCAGGACCTCAAGCTGTTTTCTTAACTGTATTTATGTGCAGTTGAATCTTCAGCTAGCTTTCAAATATTAAAGAGCTGAAAATAGTGTTTCAATTTATGCAGATCATTCTTAAAGATATCTTGCAAGGTGTTGCTGTGTTCAGAAACACAGCTGGGCCTACCTGTTGGTCTTCCTAATACAGTGTATGTAGATTATAATGGGGAAATGTTCATGCTTTTAAAATGTTTTCTTTGCTGGTGTACATGGTATCAGTACACTGTGCAGGCATGTAGTACTTAGTCTATTCCTTAATATAGTGTATGGTTGGATAGAACAGCCTTGACAGGGATATTAGTCTTGCTGCCTCTTGACTCAGTAGTTTTGGCCTGGTTTTTGACACCTTCTTGCACTTCTACTGTGTCATAAGACTTTTTGTGCTGGTAAGGATTAAATAGCTTTTCTGTTTAATACGCATCCAGAAGACTTGTGCTGTGCTATAATGTTGAACATCTGATTTAGTAGAATGTTCTGATGTTTTTTTCAAACTTAGTTTGGAATTAGGGTTGCTTGTTCCCAGCATATCTCTAGTCCCTTAGACTTTAAGTGTGGTGTCCTTTTCTAGTCCTGCTCCTCATGGAAAGCAGTAGACAAGCTTTGTTTGGTCCCAGCACAACCAGGGAATACACTCCATGGTGACAGTGCACTCTCCTGGTATGCAGGTGCAGTTCTGTCTGATGCACCTGTGATGGTGTACCTGGTGAGAATGGGGCTGGCAGTCCCAAGCCCTAGGCTGTGTATCTAAGTATGAGCAAATCTTAAACTTAGTGTTACTTGTGTGAGCTAACTACAGAACATGCAGGTTTTGCAAAGGCAAACTAAAGTTTGGCTCTGAAGGCTTGTTCAACAGAGCTTACTAGGAGTTTAATATCAGATGTGTCTTCCCATTTAATTCCATGGGGCAGGTGTGTGTCACAGACCTCACTGCGCATAACTGCTTGAAGCAATCCACAGTTCTGAAAATTATCAGACTTTGCAGGGCTAGCTGTACAACCTCTTTTGTAGGAAGGGTAATCCAAGTCTGAATTTCTAAAGCTACTTACTTGAAGCTTTTGCTTAACATGACTACTTAGTACATTTACTTTGGACTTAATTTTTGTCATGGTCTTTCAAAATCCAGTTGTTTCAGTTTGTGCACTGGTATTTCATAGCTCTACCAGATCTTTGTGCTTTCTGCAATACTTCTTGTAATAGCAGGTGCATGTATGACTTCTTCTAGGCATCAGCATCACTTGCTCAAGAGACTGAGAAATATACTTCCCAGGCACTGTATCAGACAAGTTCACATATTTCTGAGCCCTTGATTCCGAAAAAGATTGAAATTGCCCAGGTGAGCTATTGCAAATACAGGTAAGGTCAATATATTGGTTGCTGAAATGTGTCTAGAGCCTTACGTTCCTCTTGATTTCTGATTCTTATTGGTATTCTAAATCAGCACTTCATTTTGCCATCTGCACAGATGAAACTTAATCCTGGCTAATACTTTGTCTGGACAGCTCGGCATTGTTTCTAATCTGAAACATAACTGATTAAGTTGGGAGGGAAAAAATCAACCCCCTAAACTTCCTGAGCTCTTTTGGAAAAGAGTAGTCACTTCTAAAGTCAGCCAGAGAACAGTCTTCCAATAAATGGAAGAGAAGGCATTCTGTGTTTCCTTAGTGGTGGAAAAAATACCTAATGTCTCTTTATTGTGAAATTATTACAATAAGTGGTATGTATAGTAGCTCATAGGCACATTTGACTGAATCAGCAGAGACTGCAATAGAAGTACTGTTTGCTGAGAATGCACAGCAAGATTTGAAATTGTAAGCAAAAGCTATTTTGTAGCTCTGCTACGTCCAAATGTCATCCTGTAGAAACTGCTGACTTCTGTCAGTCTAGGCTTAGAACAAATGAACGGCTTCTGTTACTGATAACTATCAAGTGACCTTTCATGACATCTGTTCTTCCCTCAGGCAACTATTCCCCTCCCAAGTGAGCCACAGTCACCATTGCCTACTTCAAGCACCTCGATGTCACCCGTACCACCAGCGCAAAGCTTTCAGTCTCCTCCAGCAAGCAGCAGTTCTGTCACAATAACAGCAGCTCCCTTTCAGGCTATGCAGACTGTAAGTATGCAACTTAAGGCCACAAGAATAATTGACAGTAATACTAACAACTTCATTCTATTACTGGGGAACTGGCTCCCCTTGATACAGTACAGAACTCGATAGGTCACTTTCACGTTTTAATGTTACAAACCTTGATTAGAAATCTGCTTCTCCACTGCCTTCAGAACTTAAAACAGATCATCTAAGAACAGACATCCTAGTTTTGCTCTATATTGTCCCAAAATCTAATACTAGGATATCTTAGCAGCCTAAAGGAACAAAGAGGGAAAAGTCAGACCTGAAATCAACAGATTTATAGCTGTGTCCCGAGGTAAAGTTGACTCCACTTAAACTGTTCTTATGCATAGATTTCAAATAATAAAGACTGCAGAGGAGAGAGGGAACCCTGAAGTATATAGCTGTTGGGACTTAAAGCTTTCTGAAGCCTGAGCCTGTCTTGCTGCTTTTTAAACTGCTGGCTTTAGTAGGGTGAAACTCGGTCCACTTGAATCGTGCGAAATATGTCCTTGGTAAAGACTGTTGTAGTTTGTTATCCTATCTTGTTAATAAGCAGTCAATATAGATATCTAGGGAATAGTCCATGTAGACTATGAGCAGTGTTTCTTGCAAGTAGATACTTTTTTACAGGCCATGTGTTATTACTGATGTTCTCTAACATTACTGACATTGCTACTGTCTGCAGTGAAGCTTAGAGAGACTCAAAGGAAGGGTCTACATTTAGTTGTTCATGTTCCTTTCCCTGTACTTGGGCTTACTTCTCTGATACCTTCTTCAGAAGATGCTGGAAACCTTCATTTAATGTTCTTGCTCAAAAGCAAGCTTGGAAAGAAGTCATTGAGATTCTCCATTTTAACAAATGCAGCAGTGCAATTCTGCAACTTGCTGGACTATCTACGTCTTGCAGTACTGACACATGTAGTAGGATTTGGTGGAAGAAGGTAGCTAATAGCCTTTCAAAGCACAGGAATTAATCACTAAAACATCTGACATCCTTGTGTGGTCTGTAGTAAATCACTACCATGACTCTCCTTGGTTTTCTGTATTTGTTGAAGAGGTTCAACTAGAACCGTTGTCAGAGCTATAAAATTTGGATACACCTCATTAGGCAAGTGGTGGTAGTGAGAGAGTGCTTCTGAAGCCAGATCTTATTTAAATTATGCTAAGTGGCTAGATGGTGATTTGTCATGAAAGTGGAGAAATAGCAGTATGCTGTGATCAAGGAATCTAGAGTCTTTCTGGGCACCCACTCTAAAAGATAAGCATCTGTCATGATATAGAGTCTTGGTCTCAGTCATCCTGGTCATATCTGAACCTAGTATCTGTCTTGAGTGCTTTTGAACAAAATGGCATCGCTGAAAGTTCACTTGAATTAATGCTGTGGTGTTTTCAGAGATGTTAAATGTTCAAGATCTCTCTTGGGATTTTTGGATCAAACTGGCAAACGTCTGTCACTAAATTGCTAGGATGTTAATTCCTTCTGTAGTGGTGGCAGTTTTCACGGTGCAGGGCTTCCTTCCCTATGTTGTTTAGATTATCGTTGCTGCCAGGAAAGCACAGCCACTGGGTTTCAGTAGATAGCCAGGCATCAGAGGAGTCCTTGCCAAATAGTGGTAATGCAGGGACAGTAACGGAAGCCTCTCATGGCATGTCCTCAGAGATGTCTGAACACCCTATTGCTGCCATTGTGCTTATGGAAGCTTAAAGGTGGATTGTACCTGTAGCCCAAGTGCTTTTATTAGTATTCCACCTGTAACCCTCAGTGGTAGGAGAAAGTAGGCCACTAGTTACAAATAGTCCAGGATGTGGGTGTTGACAGCCTGATGGCACAGCATCTTCAAACCTCTTTGAGAAAGGGGATTGCTTAGGATCACTTTGATCACTTCATCTGGCAAATCAGAACCAGGATTTGTGCTATTTTATAATGGTTCAAGCTTTATACTCAATAGTTCAGAATCATGAGGGGCTTCTGTGCTAGCTCCCTGTTAGAAGAAATACTTGCCACCTTGACCCTAGAAAAAGTGTTCTATTCCCACTGTAATTAAAAGCTTCTGCAAATGACAAGAACCATCAAGCTGGGAAGCTGTTCCTTGCATCTAGCTGTAGTTGGTCTTGCCCTAGTCTGTCTTGAGACAGTTTGTAGTCTTGGAAAATGGTTAGATACACCTTTAGACTCAATACTGTTGACAGGTCTTCATGTGAAATTTAGGTCCTTTTACTCAAAACAGACTTCTTTGCTGTTTGATCTTGATACTAGTTTTTACTTCACAGCATCAGTTCTGGTAATTGTGGGTTTTATTGGCTGTAAAACAATACAGTCACTGGAGTGACTGAACTCTGGTTGATTAGATTTAACTAACAGTGATATCTGTGTACCACCCTACTGCCCAGGCTGTAACATGAAAATTTGAATTACAAGACTGTTACTTAGGTTACATGTTTACTCTGAGGGAACTGAAAACAAGAAAACAAAAGCTGAGGCTCAATTTATCAAAGGGGTGAAGGCTGTCTAATATGTTATTATTCTGCATGAATAGTAGAGTTGCACCAGATTACAAGATGGGTAGAAAGACCCAAATTCTTCCCAAACATGACATCTCATCTCAGCGTAGGCTGTCCCAGCTTCAGGTCAAAAGCTGTAGGGCAGGTAGTCAACAAGTCAGTCCAACAGCAGACTTCCCATAGAGGCAATATGGTTTACTGTATGGTAGCTGTTCTCTTGATCAAACATGGTAGCTATGATCATTCAAGCTACATTTCTTTGGTAGTGGCTACATAAATATGAATAAGTTCTGGCAGCTTACTGAGAAGGGAGAGGATGGGTTGAAATACAGTTTTCTTAATTTTTTCTGCAAAACAGTTGGTGTTCTAGGCATATGGGTTTAAACCATAGCAGAGCAGGGTGGTGGCATTAGGCAGAGACTTTAGCTGCTAGTGCTAAGTGCTTGCCTTGAAATATGTTGTAGGTATTTAAAGTGAATGCACCACTGCCTCCGCGTAAAGACCAGGAAATTAAAGAGGATTCTTCATATTCGGCAGGATATAACCAGAGTTTCTCTACAGCAAGTACACAGACTCCTCCTCAATGCCAGTTGCAATCTTCTCATGTTGCAGAACAAACCTCTCTTTCACAAGAATCTCTATCTTCAGGTGAGAACTGTACTTGTCTCTCTATTTCAAGTAGTCTTTAAAGTTCCTCAGGTTATTGTAGTATTTGAATTCATTAACACGTGCTGTGCATATATTCAGGTTCTTCTAACTCAGAGAATTTCTGAACCACTGCTGTGTAGCATGTGTTAACATTAGGGTTACATCAGCTGTAATCCAGTTGATGGTATGTAAACTTCATTTCAAAACTCCAAGCAGGATGAAAGGCTGCTTCAAACTGGTTTCTATACTAGTTGTAAGGATGGTGTCACCTACAGGCCTCTTAACTTCCCACCTACTGGGAAGCTCAAGCATGCAGTGATACTGTCAGTCAAACAAGTGTTTGCTTAGAAATGAAGCAGTGGTGAAATACTTCATTTGGAGCTATTAGACTGGTCTCTGGTAGTAGACACTAGTGTTGTCTGTAGTGTGGGGAGCTGCAGAATCTTAGAAAAGAAAGTTGGGATAAGCTTTCAGTGCTGAGGTGAATTACCCAAAGTGGTAAGTATTTTGCACTAGTAATACAAGACTAACATGTGTCATCTGAGAGCTGTTTAGGATTTAGAATTTTCTTGCTTTAAGAATGGGCTGGTATCTTTCTGTTTGAACTTGCAGCTCACAATATAATCACTGTAAAACACATGGCTCGTCTTGACCGTACTAGCACTTGCCAAAATCTTCATATGGATATTCCACCTTACTACATTAGAGATAAGCATTCTACATGTCACTGACAGGTCATGTCTGCCACTCCTGCTTACTGCTCCAGCTATATCTTGTGAAGTTCTAGCTTTCTGTAGTGGAGATCATGTTGTTCCCAATTAGGCCCTAAATTTATGTTACCTGTTTTGTTACCTAGGAAGGCTAGTTTCTGAACTGGGAAGCCTCAGTCACAAGTTTCCGTAGTTCAGTGAGGTACTGAGAATCAGCTGAGCTGCAGGAGCTGTTCGTGCATCTGCTTTTAACCTGAAGCAAGTGAAAGCTGATGACAGTGTACTCTGCAGCAAAAGATAATCCTCCCTTTACTTCTGTTTATATAGCTCTGACTTCTTACCAAGGCTGACTTTATTAGCTGGTTGGGTCTGAGTGTCTGCCCTGAAGAATACTAAACTGCTGATAAGTGGGGTCTTGAGCTGCCTTATTCAACACAGAACTGACCTGCTTGACATTCAGATACTGTACGAGGTGAATTTATATAGCTGACACTAGAGGCTAGTCTCATTTCACATTCTTAAATTTGCCTGAAACATGTTCCAGGATAAAAGGAAGCTCACAGCTAGGAATCTGGATTTACAAGGCTATCTAATGAAGTGACTCAAGGTCACTTAAAATTACTGTTTTTCTGACAGGACTCTTCTTAGGAATTATAGTAGAAATAGAATGATACTGTGTGAAGTCAGTGAGACGTGAAGACTAAGACCTCTAAAGAAGGGGTAGAAGAACAGGATATTCAGAGCGACCTAATCAGTCCCTGAACTTCCTAATGCTGCCCTTGCTTCTAGGTGTGGTAACTTACTGCTGTTATAAAAGCTTTGAATTAATCTGTGCCTTCTGTTTTAAGCAGTGAATTATCAACCAGATGGAGCTGTTCCTGTTAGCAATGGTAGCCTTGCCTTTTATCCAGCACAGACTAATGTTATTCCCAGACCCCCTCAGCCTTACCTTAACAGTCGTGGGTCTGTCAGAGGATCTGCTAGAGGAGGAAGGTCACTGGCTAATTCGTATCGTTCCCCTGGTGGGTACAAAGGTATGTCTGGTTTTACTACCACCTTAAAAAGAATCTACTGTAGTAACACTAGGACATGATTTAACACAACATTGTATTAAATTTAGGTTCTATGGAAAACTTCTTCAAACAGGACTTTAAGAGCAATGTGTCTTCTGTTGTAGAATCTAAGCAAGCTTATTCTGACTTATTTGTAGTCCCTGTGCTTTGGGTGTCAGGTGACCTGGCAGTGCACTTTCATAGCCTTTTGAATTATGAAAATAGAAATTTTCACTAAGAAGTTGTTAAACTATTTAATTGTATACACTTTTCTGCTTGCTATTTCATTTGCTATTCTGAACTTTTTACCTCCTTTACTCTTTCTCTTGGTGTCTGTCTTCCTATCATTCTGGGCAGGTATTTTCTCTTCAGATGTCACTTGCAGTGTTTGTCCAAAACAAGATAGTCTTTGCTTAGCACTGCTGGCTTTAATATTACCAGGAGAAACTGGGATGGGGGAGAGGTTCCCAGCAGTGGAGAGCCCTTCTGGATTAATAACAAACTGAAGAGTTTTAAGAGGATGGTTAGTTGGTCTCTGCAAATGAACTGCTATTCTCCTGCTAGCTGAAGTACTACGGCAAGTTTCAGCTGACTTAAAGCAGATGCTCACTTAAGGGGGTTGGTAGCTGTGGCCTGTTCCACCTGGAAGTGGAAGGGCACTTGGTCTGTGATAATTGTTTCAGTTATTGGGCTGAGACTGCTCAATACCTTGTAGGAACCCATACCAGACAATGAGCTGTACAGTTCTAACTTAAAAGCAGTTAAGGTTTTCATAGTGTCTGGTACTAAATTGCTTGTGGCTCCTCTTTGGTAATTAGTCTAATAATTGCTGAAGAGGCTAAATATCATAGTAGCACCTAAGTGTATAACAATAATAGCTAAACATCTGTAATAACAAAATAAAGCAATTCTTAATTCTATGTGAAATCCTGTCTCTGGATCTAGTGAGTGTTTCAGCTGCTCTGTGACGTCCCATTAGTATCAAATGGGCAGTGAAGGTCTGATGTTAAGAATCTTAAGCATGTAATTTTGACACATCCACAGTGGGTAGTTCTGAGTAGCTAATGAAAGGCATTCTTTATAGGGGTAGTGAGACCTGGCTGCAAATTCTGAATTAAGGAATAGATGTGTAATTGCATAATTAATACACACGATAATTGCCAAAAGGGAGTGCTAGTTGTCTTCTGGAACCTGTACTGTAAACCAAACAATGGATGATATTGAATAATCAACTTTATTTGGACAGGTTTTGATGCTTACAGAGGCTCCTCTTCAATGACTAATGGCAGCTATGGCCAGCTGCAGTTCCCTGGTAGAGATTATGCTGGAATGCCATATTCTCAGAGGGTAAGTATTGCCTTTGTTTCCCATAGCCTTTCAAGCATTGTACAGGAGCTAAGCCTTGTAATACTGTAGGTTTCTGTTCTCTTATGAGCAAAAAGTTAGGGTTTTTTGGAACAGTAGACAGCAGTTGAAATAGGAAGTCAGTTCAGACAGATAACATCTCTGTATGGCAGGTTGATTTTTACTCTGGAGGGAATCTCTGAAGTGCAAACTGATGGCAAATAAGATGTGGTATAATGAGTCTATTTTACTATGGATTTTAAAGCTGGTACTCAATGCCTCTGTAGTACAAAATGAACACCTAAATGGACTGACTAAGAACGTGGTTAGGCAAAAAAAAAAAATCAAAAAAACAATGTGTGAGAAAGCAAAAGTTCCTGGTGGGAGGAGGGTCTTCAGCTTTGAAATGAAATATATTCTTCTGTACAGACTCATGGACTTCTAACAGACCTGAGATTGAAGGTATTGCTCAATGGACTGAATTGAGTGTATAGTTCAGAAGCTAACTTGCTAGAACTGGCATCAAAATAGCTCTTTAATTTCATACAATGATTATAAAAGTAAATTTTCTATCAACAAGGCTATTTATCTACATCTTAACTCTGAACTCCATCCTTGTCTAGGGATTGAATTAATTGCACAAATGGAATAATACTATTTGTTATACATTATGTATTGTATTATTGTTTATATAATAGACATCTTCCTAATACTTCTGTTCTCTTTTAGGATGTTAATTACCAGCAGTGCTATAAACGAGGTGGGATAACTAGTGGTCCTCGAGCAAACTCAAGAGGTAAGGCGAACATCAGGTTCCCAGGGGTACAGATATGTGCTTGGGTATAGAAGATGGAGTGTTATTGTCAATAGTGAGAAAAACTGTGTGCCATCACTGATGAAGCAGATTAAGCTTGGTATAAATTAGCAAAGCTAGATGGAAGCTTAAGTACTGTTCTTAAACAGCATTGCAGAGCAGCGGATTTATTTTTGGTATTCCCGATTTGGTGTCTTCACATGTCAAAGTTCTGACACAATGGTACCTTACTGCACTATCTTCACAAAAACTGACTAGGAAAACACACACAGGGTGCTTCCAGTGTTGCATTTGGCTTCTTCCCCTGATTGGTCTCCCCTTGATTCTGGGTAAGCTATCAGATCTCCAGCTTTGTAAGATAACTTTTTCTATGAAAAATAGTTTGTTTGGGAATACAGGTTTACTCTGTATTTCCATGCTGGAGTACAAAGCCTAAAGAAATATGTTAAGACTAGCTGTTTGAATCCGAGCATGACTAGCATATATTCTAGAAAGTTTTAAATAAGATTATTTAATCCTACTGTATGTTCTGGAAAACGCTGGACTTGCAGTGCTGTAGGTGAAAAGTGGGATGAATAGTAACTGTAAATTGCCACTTTGAAGAATAAAGGGAAATTATGGCAACTCATGGAAACTGTTTTAGGATAAAGCAGATCCTCCCTCAATCTGAGGGAGGACTCAGAATATACTTCAGAAGAGAATTCAAAAAAAATGAGGTTAAGTTAACGGTTGGCAGAAGTTCTCATTAGCATTAAGATACCGTGACGACTTGGCTTTGTTTTATTGGCTGTCTTAAGGTGTTACTTTCCAGTGGAAATAACAGTGGTTTGCAGCCTCAGCGTGACTGCTCTAAATTTCTGTGATCTATTAATGTTTTCATTCTAGACCCTTTTAACTTTGGATATTTGAAAAGAGAAACAGCTTCATTTTGGGGAGTGGGGTGCAGAAAGCTTAAAAGAAATTCTAGTTCTTCAGACTTAACATATCTTAAGCATCATAAGTTGATATGACAAACTAAGGATGCAACCCCATGAGAACAGTATTGGTGTAACTTGAAGTGCAAATTCAGATCTTGAAGGTGACTTGCTTCTTGGTAATCCTGCCATTTTTTTCAGAAATTACATTTTATCTCCACTGAGTTAGCATATGCTTCTTTATGCTGTGATATATCTGTGGCAAATATTAAAGCTAAAACTGTTACAAGTAGTACCCTCCCCTGCTTAGAAGTGTGAAAAGTAATTGTTCATAGTAAAATCATGGCCCATCTTGCAGAACGCGAGTGTGATGAATGTAAACCAGCTTCGCAGTTCTATTCTCACCGGGGTGCTTTGATAACTTGCTGAAAGACAGATCTGTTGCAATGCCCCTATGCTTTCTGCTTAGTGTTATGCCCACAGGTTTAAGGGTATCCCCCTTCTAATACTTATTTATCATCGCTAATGATCTTTAACAGCAGGGTGGAGTGATTCCTCTCAGGTGAGCAGTCCAGAACGAGACAATGAAACCTTTAACAGTGGGGACTCTGGACAGGGAGACTCCCGCAGCATCACCCCTGTTGATATGCCAGTGACGAGCCAAGCTGCCACCATACTACCAGTGCACGTCTACCCCCTGCCGCAGCAGATGAGAGTGGCCTTCTCTGCTGCTAGAACATCTAACTTGGCCCCTGGAACTCTAGACCAGCCAATTGTGTTTGATCTGTTGCTGAACAACCTTGGAGAAACTTTTGATATCCAGCTGGGTAGGTTCAACTGTCCGGTGAATGGTACCTATGTCTTCATCTTCCACATGCTGAAACTGGCTGTAAATGTTCCCCTGTATGTGAATCTCATGAAGAATGAAGAGGTCCTAGTGTCAGCATACGCAAACGATGGGGCTCCTGATCATGAAACAGCTAGTAATCACGCAGTCCTGCAGCTGTTCCAGGGAGATCAGATCTGGTTGCGTCTGCATCGGGGAGCCATCTATGGAAGTAGCTGGAAATACTCCACCTTTTCGGGATACCTCCTTTATCAGGACTAAAATCCAGTGCGATGTTTACAAAAGAGCTGCTCCAGACACCTTGGTGGAGGGGGGTGGGACTAGCTTTGCACCTACTACTGACTTTGTGGAAGATATGTGGTTCCATTACTGGGGGAAGTGATGGTCCTGTTGTGCAAGGTGAAATCATGGAGTTGGGGTACTGAATCAGCACTAATTTGGCACTTTATCAGTTGTGATGTAGCCTTGCTAGTAAAGCTGTGAATGTATATTGTTTGCACTTACCCTAAACTGTATTAATGTCCAGCTTACTACACTATTGATTGCCTCAAGTATGGGCTATTCACAATGCCTTGTTGTGCCTCAATAAAACAAGTTAATATGCATTTTAGTATTAATCTTGCCAGTGGTCTTTATTTTTAAAACATAGCAAGCTGAGCTTATTTCTGGTGTGGGGTGTACATGCATATTGTTACAGAGTTGGTCCTTGAGTTTCAATGATTTAGGGCAAACTGCATAGTTTAAAGGGGGTTACTTGTTTGTGTAGTTCTTGCTTGATGCCATTCTCAAAAGCGTTCCCTTGACCAAAATGAAGTCAAGATTTAGTTACATACCTGCTTTCTTTTTAACTGCAAGGTCAAGAAATTAGAAGTGAAATGCTACGTACTTCCTTAGGGCCACTTATTTTAAAGGTGTATCCTGTCAAATCTAGTGTCACATCTGTCCTTCGGTAGTGATGGAGTTGAAATTGTTAAACCTCAGAACAGTCACTGCGGGGCTGGCTCACGTGTCCTCAGCTGCAATGTGTTTTAAAGCTAAACTGACCCTTGTGAAGCAGAAACATGCATGGCTTCCCTGCCCCTGAGACCTGAACTGGGTTGTAATGCCAGTTATCCCTTCCTTTCAGGGGACTGCTGAGGAACTTGGTATTTGTAGTTGAAGCCTGCTGCTTGCATTCTAAATCAAACCTGAATACAAATGCTAGGAAGCATTTCAGAAATTAATTTCTTGCAGCTAATGGGCTGTGTGACCAGTCTTGTGGACCACCTCTTGTGGTCTGAGAACTGAGAAGCCACGGTGCGTGTCCTTGTCTAAGCTGCAGCGTGTCAAATACCATGAAGTGTTTCAATGTTTAAAAAGGAAGTATGAACTAATAAGACTGTAAGTCACTGGCTCTTCCCACTTTCAAAAGTTTCAGTAGTTTGTTTTAGCAGTAGGAAGTACTTTATTGGAGTGTATTGAGGTAGCTAGTGCAAAGCCTGGTGGGTACAGCTTGGGATGAACTAGAAGTATGCCAAGTAAAAGCAGTTAAGCCATCTGCTTATTTAAATAAAAGTAAAAACCTAAATGGAATAAGCTTCAGATCTGATATAAAGCTGCTGTTTCCTGGCAACTGGTTTCACAGCTTCCAACTTTAAATGGTTCTTCCCTGCTACCACGCAGATGCCGAAACAAGTTGTCTGGCATGACTTCATAAAGTTCCTGGCATAAAGCTTGTGGTTTTATTCTGAGCTTACTCTTTTTCATACAGATTTTTAGGGGGTTATCATACTTCAAGTCTTGGTTTAATTCCTTTGGCAAATTCTGAGGTAAGTTTAGGTAGGAAAAAGCTTTAGGGAACCTAGTTTTTACTACTACAGATGAAAATGTCATTGGATACTAAGCCTGTATTTTGTATTTTTAAGTATGCTAATTCTGACTTTAGTCAGTGAAGAAGCTGATTTCTATAATGCTCTCCATAGAGGACAAGTAGGAGTTTAACTAGAACTTTTTTCTTAGACTGTTAACTCTCCTTGGATGTTAACAGGGGAGTATAGGGTAGGCCCAAGTGCTAGGGTAGTTGTCAGCTTACAGCAGCTTTGCAGCTGTGGACAAACAGACTTCACAGCTCTTCTAACAGGCCTGCAACTCTAGATGATTTTGTTGTTGTTGACATGTGGAGCACTGACCTGGTCACCCTTCTCCCAGGCTGTCTATATGGCAGCCAGCAAATAGCTGAGCCCTGTTGTGCGTGTAGCAGGGTACCCCTTGCACTTGCCACTGCCTTAGCGCAGGCTTCTTCCTTTAGCATGTGGCTTACCCTACTTGCTTTTATTATATCTACTTCTATGATGGATTTCTTGGTCTTAAGAACAAGTTACCAGTACTTCTGAGCATTGCCAATAAGCTTGGCCTTTGGCAACTGGAGACGTGACTGCTGTGAATACACGAAGCACGCATCGTTTCCTTGTGCTCCCGTTCAGTCAAGTCTGGACAACTGCTTGGTGGAACCATTTGCCTGAGACTAATCTTGCTTCTCACTGGCAGATCTATCAAAGCCTTTATGTATATCTAGCTTGCATGTGTTTTAAGTTATGAGGTAAGCATCTCAGTTTCAGAACTGGCTGTCCATCTGCATATGATGTATTTTTAATTCCTAACTGAAGGAGTACAGTGTCACAGCATGGCGTGTGAAGATGTGATGAAATGTGAAATCTAATCATTACACCACTCCTTGATAGTAAACTTGACCGTAAATCACATAGGGGATGGCTTTAAGTGACTTCATACTTCTGTAAGCTTTATCAGCCTGAGATTCTCTACAGTACTAGCTGCTGAAAACAAAAGTGTGGTTTTACCCTGATATTTGTTGTTAAAAAGATATGGACTGGGACAGTTCTCTTCCATATGTACGATCGTTTTCATCCTGTAGTGTTCTCATGTGGTACTTGCTTAGCTAGAACTCCTGGCTTTCACTGTGTTTCTGGCTGGAGCCGTGAACACAGCTCTAGCTAACCTCTGCTGCAAAAGGGAACAGGAGTACAGCTGAACGGGTGCTCTCGTAAAAGTGTTCGAGCTAGATGTGACTTAAAAGGGTAGTACTGAACCTTCAGTGCTAAGGCTACATTTTTTATAAAAAAAAAATACTGCAAAAGACAATGCAAAACACCTCCTTTCCACACCAATAGCTGGCCAAAAAGCTCTGGTAGAAAATTGCAATTCAAATCTTCAAAAGACCTGGAAATATGACTTTGTATGATTTCCCAAAATGATAAGCGCTAGGATATTGATACCTCAGCCCCTCCTTTGTGTTTCTGGATAAATACTTGTTTTGAAAGCTTCTCAGAGCACTTCAGAATATCTCAATGCATTATTTGCCAGCTGACGCAGTTTTAGTCTACCTCACTGTGTCCAGACTGAGGACCTGGATCCCTGCTTCTGGGTGCAGCATTTAACAGGTGAGTTTCACAACTTGAAAATATTTGAGGTAAGACCAGTCTAGACTTCCCATAAATACTATCTGCCAATACTTTCTGCCTCCGTAGCTGTTAAATGGAGTTGCTGGAGTTGTTGGACCGAGTAGCGTCCATTCACTGCGTAGACACGTTAATCCAGGTCTAAGGAATGCATCCATAGTTCAGCTGACTTCCTATTGCTGTCCTTTGCTGTGCAACTCGGATGCCACCTAAATTCTCCCCAGTTTAGCTGTCGGTGCAGCCTGCTGAAGATAAGCTGTAAGGATAAGGAACCAACGCTAGGCTTTGATTTGGAGCGAGTGAATTTCTGTGTTTCCTTCTCTGAATTCAGCGAAATACTGGAACAACCCTGAAATGGAGGGCGTGCTGGGTTTGGCTGGGGTGGATAGTTGTCATCAGAGTAGCTGCTATGGGGCTATGTTTTGGATTTGTGACCGCAGTACTGTTGATAACGCAGGGATGTTTTAGTTAGCGCTGAGCGGTGCTTACACAGCGTCAAGGCCTTTCCTGCTTCTCGCCCCACCAGCGAGTGGGCTGCGGGTGCACGAGGAGCTGGGAGCGGACACGGCCGGGACAGCTGACCACATCGGATCAAAGGGATACCCCAGACCGTACGATGTCGTGCTCAGCAATAAAAGCTGGGGGAAGAAGAAGGAAGGAGAGGCCGGAAGGGTTTGGAGTGATGGCGTTCATCTTCCCAAGTCACCGTTACACCTGACGGAGCCCTGCTTTCCTGGGGATGGCTGCCTGCAGGTGAAAAATGCTGAATGAATTCCTTGCTCTGCTTTGCTTGTGTGTGTGGCTTTTGCTTTACCCGCTAAACTGTCTGTATCTCAACCCACGGTTTTGCACTTTTGCCCTTCTGATTCTCTCCCCCATCCCACCGTGGGGGAGTAAGCGAGCGGCTGCGTGGGGCTGAGCTGGCTACCAGGGTTAAACCATGACAGAGGGTTTCTTAAAGTTTTCAAAGTACTAATGGACTCGTGACTTCCATGGTTTTTCCAGGTTATGGAAGCGAGAGGCTACAGCGGTGCTGCAGAGAATGTCGCTGATCTGTTGCACGGCCTCAGTTCACGCACCCTTTCCTCCCCTGGCAGTTACCCTGATGAGTTATCTACAGCTGCTCTGACAAAACAGTCGGTGGGTGAAATGACTTTGGAATTTTAACTCTGATCAAAGTCTTGTGCCTGGAGGCCTGGCATACATTTATCGTCTGCAGATCATCCTTGCTGGCTCTTTTATCAAATCTATACGTGTCTTTTGAGAAAACTAGGTTTGAGAGTCTTGTGGAGGATACGAAAACTCTGTTGTGTATTCTAATTGGAGATATGCTGTACCGTAACCAGATAAAAAAATGAGGTACCTCTAGTTATGCACTGTTCACGAGTCTCTGATCAACTTATTTTTGTGTCGTCTTCCAACTATAAACAATTCTATTAAGAATGGAAAAGCTTATAAATTCTTATCTGCTGACTAAACATCTCCAGGTGGTGTTGTACTTGGGGAAAAAAAAATACTGTGAAGTACTAATTTGGCTGGAGAGTACTAGTTCACACAACTTCTGGACTGCTTGGGTCTCAGATGAGCGAGGGCTGTGGTTGATTTGGAATGAAGGCTTTATGCTAAGTACAGATCCAATCACTGTGTCGTTAATTTACTACAATGAAGTAAACTCTACATTAAAAACAGTGGATTACTTTTGGCTTGTAGCACATCCCACAAAGGATCATTGTCTTCTTTCTCTACATTTCCATGAGTATCTCTTACTGACTGAAGCTTACAACCAGATGCTATCCTGAAGGAACTTGGCTGGCATGAGAACAGAGCAGTGGTCCTATCCCAGCAGAAAGTGTGTTACACGTAGCTGAAACGCTACCTGCAGTTCGACACAACCAGAAGTCCCTTCCAACCCCGAACATTCTGTGATTCTGTTGATACACCAGAAGGATGGGATGGCATCCAGAGGGACCTGGACAAGCTGGAGAGGTGGGCCTGTGTGAACCTCATGAGGTTCAACACGGCCAAGTGCAAGGTCCTACGCCTGGGTCGGGGTAATCCCCGCTATCGATACAGGCTGGGGGATGAAAGGATCGAGAGCAGCTCTGCTGAGAGGGACTTGGGGGTACTGACAGACGAAAGGCTGGACATGAGCCGGCAATGTGAGCTGGCAGCCCAGAGGGCCAACCGAGTCCTGGGCTGCATCAGGAGAAGCGTGGCCAGCAGGGCGAGAGAGGTGATTCTGCCCCACTACTCTGCTCTGGTGAGACCTCACCTGGAGTCCTGCGTTCAGCTCTGGAGCCCTCAGCACAAGAAGGACGTGGAACTGTTGGAGCGGGTCCAAAGGAGGGCTACAAAAATGATCCGAGA
>Ga0065711_1028863_pt1 | contig 38808 bp, 19 predicted proteins | sample Hoacrofraction12_FD_59098 | JGI IMG/M metagenome (GOLD analysis project Ga0065711, IMG submission 59098) | Hoatzin crop microbial communities from Cojedes, Venezuela - Epithelial fraction 12 v2 (version 2) | ecosystem: Host-associated > Birds > Digestive system > Esophagus > Crop | place...
CCTCCCGCCGCTTCCCCGTTACTACAACAACCGACGGGAGAGGGCCCCGCCCCGCCCCCAATGCGCAGGCGCGCCCCCGCCCGCCCCAGTGCGCAAGCGCAACAGCCCAGCCGCTAGTTCGGCCTTTTCCGCGCCCGCCGCCGCCGCTTCCAACGCCTCCTGCGTGGCGGGCGTGGCGAGGGGGGGGCGGGACCGCATCGCGAGCTGTGAGGGATTCGATTGGCGGTGGGTGCCCTGACGTCAGCGTGGTGCGTGGATGGAGCGGCGCGCGCGCGGCCAATGGAAGCGCTAGGCGGCGGCGTGCCCCGCGGGAGCGGGAGGGGCCCCGAAGAGAGAGCGCGGCCGGTAGCGGGCGACGCCGGGCGGTGGCCGCGGCCTGGTCCCTGCGGGCAGGTTTCGCGCCGGCCGGGAGGATGAGCCGGTTCCTGAACGTGCTGCGCAGCTGGCTGGTGATGGTGTCGGTCATCGCCGCCGGCAACACCCTGCAGAGCTTCCGCGACCACAGCTTCCTCTCGGAGAAGCTGTACACCGCCAGCCCCGGCCTCGGTAAGGGCCGCGCCGGCCGCCCGTGGGCCTCGGGGCCTCCTCGGGACCCCGCCTCGGCGGCGGCTGCCGGGCCCGGGAGCCGCCTGCTCCTCCCGGCGGGGGGATGGCGGGCGGCGGGCGCGGCTGCGGGTGGTCCCCACGTGCCTCCCCCTTTCTTTGCACAGTGAACGGGCTCCAGGCGCGGACCTTCGGCGTGTGGACCCTGCTGTCGTCGCTGATCCGCTGCCTCTGCGCCATCGACATCCGCAACAGGACGTACGTAGGGCCGAAGCGCCGCGGTTTGCCAGCTCCGGGGGCGGTGCGGAGGAGGCGGGGAAGCAGGAACTGGTCCTGAACTCTCTGCGGGGTTGAAAGCTGACAGAGCAGTGCGGGGTTTGGAACTCTGGGGAGAGCCAGTGCCTGCGAGTTCTGTGTCTTAGCTCAGGGCGGAGATCGGGAGATCTGAGAGCTTCTTATGTCACAAATTTCTGAGCTCCAGCTTGCAAAGCATCTTCTGATAGTGCTGCTGCTCTGTTGACATTAAGCAGTTGCTAGTGCTGTGGTCTGACTGATGCTCGGTACTTCTTTTCCTATGACAGCTCAGGTAAAGACTGTGGCAGGTTGAGAGGCCGCTTGCAGTGGTCGTAACCCGCAGCCTTCTTCCACAGACCCTTATCTGGGGCTGGGGGCAAGGCCTGAGGTGCAGCCCGGGGCTGTGGTGGGAGGCAGGCCATTTCTCCCCGTGGTAACAGAAGTGTTTCTGAGAGGGATTTCCAAGCAGGGTGACTCTGGGTCTGTGTCAGACAAAGCTCATGTTGGAGGCTACTAGAACTCGCTCTTTTGTCACTGCCTCGCCCAGCCCTGCAGCAGAAGTCACTGTTCACATGGCAGCGTGTCCTTGGATTGCCTAGGCGGGGACTCAGTTGTCTGTTTTTAGGGGGTGGTGGTAATGCCAATTGCTATGCAGCCAATTATTTCTTAGGATTTTTATCTTGCATCTCTTGGACCTGCTCCCTTTCCACAGCTGTGGCCCCTAGAGGGTAGCAGGAGCACAGGTGGGAAGATGTGTTGGGTCATGCAACCTGGAGTCAGCCAAGTCCTGTTGTCCTAGTTCTCCGCTCAACCAGTTCTCACCCTCTTTTTGTGTGTGCACATGCTTCTCGCTTCATTCTCACTGCACTGGTGCCCTACCCTTGCTTTCCTCTCTTCACTTGTCTTCAGGCCAGATAATGCCTGTGACTTTCAGTGCACGATTGAACATGCTGTCCTGTTCCCTCAACTGTTGTCCAGGGAGCTTTTGCACCTTGCTGGGCAAGGGACCAAGTGCCCTCTGTGCTGCCACAGTGAGGACAGACAGGGCAGCAACCAGGTTTGCCTCTTCCGCTCAGCCATGCTCGTGCCCATACTATGGGCTCTAAGATAACCTGCTTCTTTCTGCTCTCCAACAGCCTCTATTACATCACGCTCTTCACCTTCTTTTTGGCCCTTGTTCACTTCCTCGCCGAGGTCTTCATTTACCACACTGCAGCCTTGACAATTGGAGTTATGGCACCCCTCATGGTAGCAAGTAAGTAGAGCTCTGCATCCTCCCCCCACAAACTGTCCTTGGAGCTATGGTTTGCCCCCCCCGCCCCGAAAAGGGAGGGGATGGTGGGAGGGAATGTCTCATCTCCGGTCCAGCATTTTCTGCGCAACTCATCCTGTACCTCCATCGCAGGTTTCTCTATCTTGGGGATGTTGATTGGGCTTCAGTACCTGGAGGTAGAAGCACTGTCACAAAACAAGAAGAAAAACTGAAGCTGAGGGCCCTGTGTAGGTCAGCGTTGTCTCCTGTCTTCACTGCCAAATTCTGCTAAAGCTCAGCTGGATTTCTCCAGAACTCCGGTCCCACTGGCGGATCGATGTTGGACTCTGTCAATCATTCTTCATTACCAAGTGGGTTTTCTTGTACAGGCAACATTTAAATTGAGTGATGTCAAAGATGACCAAGTCCCAGAGGAGTTTGTGTCAAAGCTTGCGGGGGGCAGTTGGTGACTGCCTCCCTGGAGGATAGCAGGGAATGTCTCAGGCGTGCCCAGTGCACTAAGGACTTCTCTCCCAGTGTACCTGTGGGGAGGAGGTGTGGAGCTAGCCCAGGATCCACCGAGCACTTTGGACCAGAAAGAGAGAATGTGTGCTGCCCCTGGCACTGCTTGGACCAGAAAGAGAAAACACGTGCTGCCCCTGGCACTGCTGTGTAACTTGCATATGTGTGTGTGTGTGTTCCTCGGGGGCCGTTTCTAATAAATGCCAGAAAACTGCAGGGCGCTGTGTCTGTCTTTCTGTTACACAGCAGCAGGTAGAGATGTGCAACCTCAGAGCAAACAGCAGTTTCTACTGTGTGTTGCAGGGTAAATCATCTCTCTGAGCAAGCCCACCTTTCCCTGACTCCTTTCCACAAAGTTCCAGGTCTGACTGCTCGCATTGCACACACGAAGAGAGTTGTTGCAGCTCTCGCTTCTGCAGCACACTGGTAACAGCAAGCCGCACACATCTGTGAGCGAGGACGGAGCTACCTTTGCAGTGAGCTATAACTACAGAAGACGGAGAAAACAGGAACAGGTTGCTTAGACATAGATGAAATAATGCCCAAAGCAGATGGGCAGTGCACAGAAGGTAGGAAGGAGCGAGCAGGATCTCCTGGGAAGGTAGTGAGGAAAAACACAGAATGCAGGAAAAGAGCACAACAGTAGCACGGGGCAGAAAGGTGATTTTTCCATTCTGCAGAACATTTCAGGCTATTGAAAGAGCCAGATGTAGACTGTTTCAGCCATTTAATATGAATGTGTCAGGTTTCATTGTACACTTTGAAAATGTTTTTATTTTATATAAAAACAATTTAAAAGCCATTTTAGACCCCCATTCTCAACCCCAAACTAGCAAAGATAGGACTTTAATTTTTTAATGTGTCAAAAGATTGTATAATTTTACCCAAAAAATGTTTTGTCAAAAATGGTATGTCAGAGGACTGTTTTTATCTGTTCCACCTGGTTGTGGGTTTTGTCCACCCCCCCCAATTATATATGCATAACTGCTTGATTTAAAGAGTATAAGGACACTTGATGTCTTCACCAGGGGAGGGATGCTGAAAACAAAAGAGGGCAGATATAAGGATCTACATTTGTGTTTAGAAGATAAACAGCAGCATACAGAGGGGCAGTGTCTATGAGACACAAATGCTGGTAAAAGGGCTGCTTCTCCTGTTTTCTGTTATAAAGTGGGAAGCTTCCGCACTGGAGCAAATCTGAATTCCTGTCATACTCAAATCCCTCTCTGTGGCTGTGAAGAGCAACACAGCCTTGGCTGGTTGTCTCAATATATCACTTCACAAAAGTTTTTATGCAGTGTTGAAACACACACAAGGCACTTTATCGTTAAGGAGGAAGAGATAGTCCTTAGCCCAGGGAGCTTGTGGTTTGACTCACTCCTGTTGCTAGTGTAGTGATGAGCTGGGCTTAGGCTGTAGCTTCATAAGCTGCAGAACTAGTCCTTGCCTCCAGGTAGAAGGAGGCATATTGGTATCTCTCAGTTACTCCTAACATGTAGGAACATTAGGGCAACCTCAGTGAATTCTGAGCGGAGGTTTATCCACAGATGAAGACTGCTTCATCTGGGACAGCCATGTAATAAAACCAGAGCTGGCAGTGGCAGATGCATTGCTTTGCACTTGCTGGTGATACTGCTGAGGCCTCTACCCTCACCTGTGCAACACAGAGCATCACAGGCAGCAAGGCAGAACAATCACTCTTCCTGAGAGCCAGCTGAAAGCTCTTCCAGGGCTGCTTACAGAGTAAGTGTGGTCCAGCTTCTGCACTGCATGTCACAGCTTGCTTGTGAGAAGAGATGCAGCCACATGCAGGGTGCCACCCTCATGCTCAGGGCTAGCCTGGAACTATGGCATTTCTCAGCACGCGTGCTTTTTCTCTTCCAAGCATACATAGTGGCAGGGGGAAAGCAGTAGGTTTTCCCAACTTTTCCTCCCAAGCAGCAAAGTCTCCAAAACAGCAAGATGCAGAGGTAAAACTGAAGAGAGCGACTCCCTTCTTGTTTTGCTCTTTCACACTCTCCACAAGCAGTTCACTGGGCTTCTGTCCCGAGACTGAGCCCTCTGTCATGGTGCATATGGAAAAAGAGCACAGTGTAGGTAGCAAAGATGGGAATGAGGGGGGTTGCATCTCCCAGCTCTGCCACCCCTCTGTTTCACAGCTTTGATTCCTCAAGGACTATGGGACCAGTGCAGGCTTCTGGCTTCACTTTCTGTAAGTCAGACAGAGAAAAACAATATGGTTAGGATCCTGGGTGGCCAGACCTAGGCGTCAGAGAGACAAACTGGCCAGAGGCTGGCTAATTTGCAGCTCCCTGCTAGTGTGCAGAAATACCCAAAGAAGAATCACCATCCTCAGAGTGCACCTGGTTCCCTCCTCCTTCTCCAGACCCTTCTACTGCCCAGACAAGGGGCACTGGGGCAGCAAGGCAGAGCAAGGGTTCCACTTCTCCTAAGCTACTTACTGTGGTCCTCAGACCACAGTTAATTCACAGAAGCTGTACAGGCCCAGGTATCAGCCCACAGCTAGCTCCCTGGAGACATTTCACTGCGGCACAAGATCAGCCTCAAAGCAGTGAAGCTGCAGGGCCAGTCCCCTGGGCAAGGGAAGGAACTGGGAAGTCCTCCTTCATGCCACAGGGCAGCGCAGTGTCTGTGCAAGCAGCAAGGAGAACCTGCATCCTACGCACCCTCAGGAGGCTCAGCACAGCAGCCAGCACCTTCCTGTCCTTGCTCTGGCGTGTCCAAGGGCCTCGTCAACTCCCAGACAGATATCTGGTTCTGCTTATCTTCAACTCTTTTCATCCACATCCTCCATTCAGGGCTGGCAACCTCTGCCCCACTTCTTCCCTATACCCAGCTTGGACTTGTGGCTGAGATAATTCCACAGAGTTAAAGAGCCATAAGAAATAAGGCAAACATACACAAGTTTTTCTGCGTAAATCCTATAGAAGAATTAGCCTGATTACTTGAACCCTCCTACAATTTCTTCCCTTAAGATGGAGGGAGCTGCAGAGTCATTTCCTAGAGAAAAAGCAAGGACAACAGAGACTGCTGCCCAGTTACCACCCTGTTCTGGGCTGCCTGAAACAGCCAAACTGCAATTCCAGTTCAGCCTTCCTGGGTGGGGCTTGCTGAGCTCCTCTGCTGACTCTTTCTGGAGTATGTTAGGATTAGACCCAAGACTTCTCCTTCCCCCAGGGGATTTCAGATACCTCTCTTCAAGTTCTAACTTTGCTTACGGTGAGACACGCCACTTGTTACTGATTCAGAAGACAGTGTGCAGACTTGTAAGGGTAAATGTGGACTCCCCCACAGCCTGGGCTCTGAGTTAACTCACTGTAGGGCAAGACTGACATCTGAAGCAGGAGTCAGAGGTGCATGGGAAAGAGGTTCACACCCTCAGTGCAGTCCAAGAGAAGTCCAGGCAGCATAGAAGCAAGAGATACGAAAGTTTCATTTTGAGTAGCCTCTTACATGAATTGCAGGTGAAAAGGTTTTGTAAAGGTCAGTAGCAATATCCCAAAGCAGAGGGAGTGAGATCAGGAAAGCTTCAAAGCGATGCCTGGAAGCAAAAGCCAGGAAGTGCAAAGAGGGAGCTCCTACCAGCCGGAGGGGTAGGGGCATGTGTGAAGTAGTGCCAGAGGTAGGACTAAGGGAAAAGCTGCATTTAGGCTTGGGAAACCCCACCAGAATGCATCATGGAAGCATGCTGGCAACTTCGAACAGGCTCCCGAAGTCCCTCTGGAGTTTGAACACTATTCACCTGCTGTGGAGCTACAGGAACAGAGGTTTAGGAGATCAGGCAGCCCGCAAGGCTCCACCGCCTTGGGAAAAGAAGGCTGCTCTCACAGCTGGGAGTCACAGTACTGGAAAAGGGCATGCAGGCAGCCTGCCCGTGGCTTTGGGATAGGAGGAAAAGGCTGCTTGCCACACAGTAGGAATCGGGAAGTTCGGGAAGCAGGGAATGGGGCACACACCATTTGTGCCTGCTGTGCAAAATTGCAGCAGTGGTTTTGTTTTTTTTTTCCTTATTGGCAGTATTTCACTAGAGAGTAAGCATGCTACAGCTTGCAAGGGACTCCAGTAAGATATTGAGGTTGGATGCTTGCTCTAATGCCCTAAGCCAGCCTCTAAATCACACTGGCCTTGGGAGGAAAAAGCAGCATGCTTTTGGGTATTCCACTGAGATCCATCAGATGCATCTTTGCATCCAGGCAAACATACAACCAGCAAAAAAAGGTACTTGGCCCTGCTCCAAGTCCTGACTTGTCCAGGGCATGGTTTGAGGACACAGCATAACTTCAGTCTTGTTTTAAACAAATCCCGTGCTGTGGCTGTACACCTAGAGCAGGTCGTCCAAAATCATCCACTCATCAGTGCTAGCCCTGCTGGTAGCATAACATTCCAGACAAAAGTTTTAAATTTTATTAAGATTTGAAAACTAGAACAAAGTCTGAAACCACTTTACTCCCTACTCTCTGTTATCAAGAATAGGTTCTTCACACACACAGAAAAATTCAAATTGTCTACCACTATAGAAGACCGGCACAAAGTAGTCTCAAGTGCCCTGAACACACATTAATCAAATTTGCAAGTTTCAAAGCGGCCTAGCAAAGCCCAGTTTGAATGAAAAGACAGTCCTGCCATTTTGGAATCCTGCACTCTATACAATAGCTACTTTCTTAAAAACCCACACAAGCTTAAAAGTATTTCCAAATAAGTGATGCCTAAGACTCTTCTTGAACAATTCACTCCTGAGTCAAAAGAAACCATGGAAAAATCAGCAAAGATGCTCACTTCATAATAGAAAGAAACCATGCAGGAAGATTTGCATGGATGCTGGAAACCAGGAGCAGATGAGCACAGGCTGTACAGAGCATATACATGAGTATAACATGTATGCTCAATCAACTGACACTACTATGAAACCTTAAGGCACAATGTTGGAATGGCTTCAGATGCACTTACAATAAAGGCAGCCTACAAACAGACTCATTATCTTGTAAAATGGGTGTTTGATCCAAGTGTCCCGAGATACAGAAAACTAACCTTGCTAGTGCTTTGGGAACTGAGGCAGACAGAAGTGGGAGGATTGTTGGAACCACACTACAGCTTTGTTAGTAGAGGACAAGGTGTCCACATTGCCATTAGGCTAATTTAGTTCCCACTCCAAGTTCTACTAATTACAACATCTGTTTAATTATAACCGTAAGCAGATAATGGCACCGATATAAGACAAACTGCTTGTGCATGGCCGTGCTGCCCACAGGCTTATCTCTAGAAAGCCTGGTTTTATCCCTTTCTCCTTTCAAATCTAGTTTAAAGGTCTTTCAATGGGCCTTGCTAACTCCTGTGCAAAGATCCTTTTCCTCCTTTGAGACAGGTCTACCTCGTCTGTTGCCAGCAGGCAACAACCAACCCATGATCAACCCCCCCAAATTCTGCTTCTTTACACCAGGCTCAGAGCCATGTATTGATCTGCTGGCTCTTCCTGTTTGTTCCCTCATCATTCCCTGCAACTGGAAGGATAGAGGAGAACACTACTTGTGCTCCTGATCCCTTAACCAGTCATCCCAAAGTCCTAAAGTCTCTCTTGATTGCCCTTGGAATTCTTGCTGCAACTTCATCACTGCCTACCTGAAAAATTTATAACGTATAATAATCTGAGAGCCGTACCAGGGTAGGAAACTTTGTCTTCACATCTTTAACCCCGCGGGGCCCCAGGGAGGCAGTAGACTTCCCTGAGAAGTTGGTTCAGTCTGCATATTAGGCCTTCTGTTCCCTTCAGAAGGGAGTCTCCTATGTCAATGATCCATCTTTTTTTCTTTATGGAAGCAGTTTTGACACAGGGCATATACAGCAACATGCCTGAGCCTTGCAATACCTAATTTGCAACTGGGATGTCAGTGGTAGCACTGGCAATTGTGCCAAGCTAGGTCTGCTAACAAACGGGATGACATAAATTTCAGCCATCAAAAAACTACCAGTATACCCCAAGCAGGCTTGCCCAGCTCATGCAGCTACAGCTTCTCAACTACTTGGTCCCAAATCAACACCACACATGCACGCTGCTAAAACTGCCACAGACTGCAGCATGGAGACAGCTTCAGAAGCACTGAGCCTGGAGTCAAATCTTTCCCTGCCCATGGGACTCTTCCTCACGCTTGCATCAAGGTGTAGCAGCTTCACACTCCCTGTAGCGCACACTCTAGTTTTAGGAGGATTAAGGCTGTTTTTCCCTGTGGGCTCACTCTGCATTTGCCTGTTAGTCCTGTTGGCTGTGGCACTGATACACACACTCAATGAACAAAAACCTTGAAAAGCAAAGGGTAGCGTGGTTAACTTGGCAGATCGGCCAGTCAATGTGAAGCAAAGGACAGTAATAAAGCGCTACAGGCCAAGCAACAGCTGAGAAAATGCCAAGCGCCATTGAGAGTCACAGACTTGCAAGCACAGAGCTTTTCAATTTTCAGGCATTCTTATACCAAAAGGCACCAACCCAATGACTCTGTTATTGCTAGATGTTTTTAAACTTCCTTCTTGAAGTTGGCCACACACCCTGCCTGTGATCAAAGCCAACTCTTCCACAGGACTCCTGGTATCATTTCCAGCCAAGAATCTGTACTGTAAAAGTAGTGTCAGAGAAGAGTCTCCAAATGCCTGCACCTCCTCTCCCCGATAACTTACTGATAATGCAGTTTTCCCTCTGCAGCAGCACCAGGCTTTGCCTTGCTGCACCTAGCTGAATCCCTGTGTCCCTTTCTGACCTAAGTCTGATGGGATCTCCACTCTGTTCTTGAAAGCTGTCTTGTCTTTCCTCTCAGGTGGGTACCTGAGAAGGCCAAAAAGATTCTCAGTACTCTACGGCCATTGCTGTCACCCCAGAAGTGCCATTGGCTTGGTGCCTGTGCCACCCATGAGTGTTCAGAGAAGCAGATTAGTGCGATTTTCCTACCTTTGTGTATGAGCTAGTGAGCAGGAATGGAAATGATGGGGTTAGGGTTACAAGCTACAGTCCCATAATCCATGATCTGATTGCTGCCTTGGAGTCTCTGTAACAACAGCCACAAGTCACCATCCCAGAAAAGGTGGAGGCAAGTAGGGAGGGAAATGAAAGGGGGGGGGGATAAAAAAGAGGAACAGGCAAAGGAAGAAACCAGTAAAATGACCCAAGCATCTGTAAGGCAGCTGTGCCATGTAGAAAAGCTCCAGTAACTGACTCCGTCAGAGCTCTCCACGAAACCAGCACACAATGCCCAAGCCCTGGCTGCTGACTGCTTCCCTGACTGAGGCATCCATGTTACTGCAGAACACCAAGTTCAGCCCACCTTCAGCTGGTCGAGTGCCTGAGGATGTTTGTTAAGCTTGAGAGGTTTCCAGGTGAGCTCAGCCATGTGGAGGCCACATGTGGGGTTGTGGCGGGGTGTCTGCCATGACTTCCTCAGAGCATGACTCCTCGGGGAAGGATCTGCCAGTGAATTTTTTACTGACTGAGACCCTTTACCTCACACACATCTCTCTGGTTCTCACTGCAGTCATTTCTGGAGGCTTCTAGGATTATAGAAATAGCACCTGTACCACCTTTACTCTGGTCTCAATGCCCTCCCACCTCCAGCAGCAAGCTATTACCGTTGTATTTATATGAAAAATGGCGTAAGCAAAAGTGTACAATTCATCTGGTGAGAGAAGTGTCTGACAAAGGAAAAGGACCTTACTACTAGTCATCATGTTTGCTGCCAAAGGACCTTGATATTTCCTGGGCCTTCCACATACATGTTTTTAATTAACTCACAGTGCCACCAGCACCCCTCATCACAACCCTGCTGCCTCATAGCTTGCGGAGGATAGCTTGGCCTCACAATTCATCATCTGCCTTTGACTTCAGCACTGTTAATTGAGGGGTACAAGCGGTTTGGTGTATATTGAAACAGACTGGCCTTTACCCCAGCTCAGCTTAGCTAAGCGTGTTCAAGTTAGCCCCATTCATGCTAGGATTCTGAGAGAGCAGTTGTCTTCTACCTTGGTCCTGTAGACCGTGATGCTCACCACTGCTAAAATCAGCCAAAGTTGTAAGTCTCAGAGCAGACAAAAAGCAGGAAGTCTTTTTAAGTTGTGCCAATGGGGGGAGTGGGGGGGGGAGTGGGCAGCAGGACTCCTTTACGCAAACTAGATAAATTGTACAGCCTTTTTCCTTGCCATCCAGCCTAGAATTATATGTGTAAGGACTTTTCAAGGCAGCATCAATTCCCTTTGTTTATCCTATCCTCTGCATTTGTGCTCAGATAGTTCAGTAATAATAAATAAAAAATAAAATAAAAATGAAAGAGCATATATTTTGTAATTGAAAATCCACCTTCCTGAGCAGATGGTCGGAGCAGAGCTGCTTCTTGGACTTTCTGGTCTCTCTCCAGATCGAACTGGTTAGGTTATCTGGAGGAAGGCAGCACTGTCTTCTGAAAAGAGCTGACTCGAGCCAGCAGAGAACTGAGCTTATACACTTTGTTAGTCATGGTCGCTGATGGCTGCATGAACGCTGAGTGGACATCTCTGCTAACGTCCTAGAAGAGGAGCCCAGAGCAATAAGGAAAAGAGCCTCAACCAACCACCAGTCCCCTCCCTTTCCCTGCAGAGAGAGCTTCTAAGAGTATCCACTACAACACATTCACTGGAGACCCTCTCCCGCATGCAAACAACTGAATTTATTGCACAGCATGCCACAGGGACATCATACCCCGAGCTCTGGTGTGCACATATGAACCAGCAGCCTTGTCTGCAGCACTGCACAAAGTGTGGGGAGCCAGGCTGCTCAAGCCTTCATTTGGGCTTTGCCACCTAGCTTCCTCCAGTCCCATACACTGAAACCCACTTGGCAGCTAAGGACAGGGAATAAGCAGAACAACCTGCCTCCCTGGGGGTCTGGAATAATAGTTACCCAGCTCTAAACAAAGGCAAAGCACTGGAGAGCTCAGTGCATTGTCAGGGGAGAGAAGCGAGCACAGCACTGCCTTACATCTGTCACTAGCTGATATAAAGATGTGTGAAGCCCTACAGACTCCCAGAGGACCAGAGCCTACAGATTCTGCGTGACATTAACAGTAAGCAAGCAGAGGCCCCAGCAGCTGACAGAGCTGGGATTACAGCCACCTGTCTGAAAACGACAACAAGGAGCTTCCCCATAGGCTGGGCAAGAAGTGATAAGAGGAGAATCGCAGCTGCAATTGTAACTGAGAAAGGGCCAGCCCCATTCCTAGAAAGGGGAGAGTTTGGGGGTCGTCCTGAGCTAACAGCAGGGGCACAGGGGAGCTTGAAGCGGGGTTTACTCACTGTCTGTTCATTGTCCAAATTGGCCTGCTGTCTTCGGAGATCAGCCTTAATGAATGCTGGGACAGAGGGAGGAAGAGAGATGTGAAGGCAGTTAAGTCACCATGCAGAGCCCAAATCAATTCGCCCAGGATTCAAAGGGGCAGCAGTGGCCCCAGAGGAGACAGGAACACACTACGCTGAGCAAGGTAACCACTCTCCTGGATGAGGCAGAGAGCACTTCTGAAACAGTCAGGATAGAGACTCCTTATTGCAGCACGTGGAAGGTGCATCTTTGAGACCCCAGCCAGCGGCCAGGTCAAGAAGCCTTGGATCTTCTTTGTAACACAGACCAGATACTTAAAGAAGCACAGCAGCATTGCTGTGGGACTGCTATGTGGATCCTGTCCTTTCCTCTGAACACACTACACACAAAAGCCCTTCAATTCATATGTCAAGCCCATGGGGAAGAGTCACAGCAGAGGAACACTGAAAAAGATAATTACCTGTCATAATGGTCCCAAGGCACAGGAAAGAACAAAGAAGGAGGTTTCCTGCCTTCGTCCCAAAGCAATCTATAATTTGCCCTTGGCCGATAGTGAAGGCAATACCAAAAATCTACAAAAAAAAGCAAAGGCAGTGTCAAGCTGTACTGTTACTATAAAGCAGCGTGAACAGCTTCCCAGCTGTACCAAAGTGTCAGAGCATACAGGCCAGCCAAGCTGTTGGCCTAGCGAGGCTAAAGTTTGGTTATGAACACATCCAGAGGCACCTCCTTGCAGCTGATGGGAAGACAAGTGACCCTTAAGGCTGGAATCCCATCTCACTGGAGAAGAGCCAGGTCCTAGGCTGTTAGGAGCTGTGTCGGGAAAGGCAAGGATGACTGGCATCCTGATGGATTCTCCTAAGCAGAAACAGAATGGGTGCCACTAGAGAAATGCCAATGAACATCATTCAAAAAGTCAGGTCCCGCGGTGCTTGGATCTGCAGTACATTGCAATAACCATGGACAAGAAATATGAGTCAAAGCTGGGAACTACAATTTAATCTCTCTGCCTTTAAAGAGGCAAGCAGAAGGAAAACAGCACACCTACCTGTGCTGAGACATTAAGGAGCCCTGATGATGTTCCTTCTGATTCTGGGTATGTCAACTCTGCAGCAAACTCAAAGCCCAAGGGAAGGTATCCTGTCATGAAAAACCTGTAAAGGAACACACAGAAAGGAAGACTCAGCAACTGCCAGAAGGAAGACTGAAGAGGCACACATCACAGTGCAGCTCGTATCCCTTCTGGGATGCTTTACTGACTGCATAGGATGTTTCCCCTAGCATTGTCACAGCCCAGACAGCTAGCTGGCTGACTCCCTTACCATGGCACAGGTCTTCCTCCTACCCAGAAATACCTTTGCCCACAGCCTCAAGGCACAGAGCCAGGCCAGCAAGGAGCTGCCGGTTGCTACAAGGATGAAGCAGCATCTCCCGCAAGTAACCCCCAGGGGCATCATCCCCAGCATAGTCAAACAGCCAACCAGGCCCACACGCTTTTTGTTCCTACCCATTGGTCACCTATGGGGCTGTGGTACCACTTGCTTCCCAAAAGCTTTCACTTGATTACCTGGAACATTTAAGGCAGCTGCAGCTCAGCAGGGCCACACTAATGTCCCTGACCCTAATGAAATACATAAAAGGGAGAGATGGGAAGAGCAGATCATTTTGTCCTTAGACCACGCAGGAGCCACACACAGGCTATGGCTCTCCTCAGTCCCTCCTGCACCATGATCTCTGCCTCCCTGCTCATCCCCCAGCAGCTCACATGTACAGGACAGCAGCCTGCACATGAACTTACCCCAGCATGCCTGCAGTCACAAAGACCACCCAGAGGTGGCCTAGGCTCAGAGTGAAGGTGTAGGCTATCATTCCCACCAGAGACATGATATAGACGACTAGTGTTGTCTGTCTGCAAGGAAAAAAATCAAGAGTCAGGGTTTTATTTAATCCAGTCCTCCTATTCTTTTCACCGACAGATCCTGGTATAGTTCGCAGCACGTGATTTAAAAAAAAAAAAAAAAATCAAAATAAGGTTGTCCAGCTCTCTTGACGCTCTTACCACAAACAGAGGAACTGGACTGACAGAGAACACAGAAGGTCCTGCACACACAGCAGGGCAGCAGAAGCAAGAACAGGACCTAGGATTTTTCACATCCCAACCTCATGAGAGGGGGCTTTGCTCTTTGTGGGGTCAGGGCATCACATCTCTAAGGAGGCACCTACAGGGCAGCCAAGAAGCTCAGATCCTGCCGTGGGCTGACAGGTCATGTATGATACATGCCTCTTGAGGGAGAGAACAAGAGCCAAATAAAGAGATCATTAATCTTTCTCGGGCACCTTTTATATGAGAACTAGTCAGACACGCTTACTTACAAGTGCGAGCCGAGGGGATTGAGCTCTCCCTAGCAGGAAGGCAAAGGCACCAGGTGACAACACTGCTACATTGTTGTGGGCCTTTATTTTTCAGTGCTATCCAAAACACCTTTCATTGTTGCTCTTTTCTGTGTTTAAACTGCCTGCTGTACTTGGAGACGTGATGTTCAAACCAGGTTGCCCTCCACGCTCACCCTCAAGCCATGGGAGCATTTAGCAGGGCTAGTGCCAGTTCCACAGCCAACAGCAGCTGAGCCACGAGCTCTTGTCTCTGGGCAGAGGGGACAGAGAGACTCCATGCCCAGAAGCACACCAGGCAGATCCTGGAACAGCCAGACCTACGTCCTGGCCACGCTGAGGAACATCAGCAGGCTTGGTACTGTGAGACACACATAGCAGCCCAGGCCAGCTTTACCAGAACTGAAACGTTAGGAATTGCCATCCCTGACTAGGCACCAGGGAAACCCTTCCCACATCCAAAAAACAAGGCTCCTTCTAGCCTTGGAGACGCAATAGGAGATGGCAAGTAGCCCTTCACAGTACATAGTTTTGAAAGGAGGGAAGGAGGGAAGGGTAAATCCTTTACCTGACTGAAATTCCACCAGGATCTTGAAAGCAGAACAGTTACCATAGTTGACAAAACGTTTTGGCCATTGTCTTTTAGGAAAAATTTAAATGCATAACAATGAGCTACTTGTGTACTTTCTACCAAATTTTAGTCTTAATCCATTAAAGAATATGTTTGGTATCAGTTCTTAGAATTCTACTAAAGAAACTAAACCTCAAACTATTTTCCCTTTTTTTTTTCCTTTTTAATGCAAATAACCACTGTCAAAAATCCAACCCCAAATGGGCAGCCAGTATTATTATTGTGTAATAAAATCTTTCCCGTACACTGAATTACTACAGATAAAACCAGAATGTTCCAGCTGAGGTTCTGTCCTCCCTCACTGCTGCAGTGACTGAAGTCAGCAGGGCTCATGCTCATACGTCAATTCTTATCCAAATACAGGCTTGAGAAGCTAATTTCAGACTTCAGCTATCGATCCATGCTTACAAATATTCACCAGACATTTAATGTATTGAAAGGCTAAAAAACATTTTACTGTGATAAGTGATTTTGCTTTGTATCGAAGGGGTAGGCAAATCCCTTAACCTCCAATGCTGTATCTTTTCTAGAATATGTTCGTTCCAATGCTTTCACGGAGGAAAAAAGTCACCTGTGAAGGCAGCATAAAGGGGCTGCTTACTTCTGCTGTAACCCATTATAGGGAGCTGCTCTGTGGCTGGCACACAGCCTGGAGGGTGCAGAAGAAGAATAGCTGAAAGACTGACAAAGTGGTTAGAGAGCAGCCCCAGAAAGTGAAAGAGAACCCAGTAAAATGCCTTTTTCTGCTCAGTACGGGTTTCTCAGGTATCTCCTGTGAGTTCTTATGCCTCCCATACCTTGACAAGCAGATGTGGAGGAAAAGTGCTGTCTAGGAAGGGGGCTCAAGGCTAGAATTACAGCTCTGTGGGCTGCACAGACCAAGTTTTAACTGGGTGCTCCTTCCATAAACAGGAGTCTCCAAACTACATAGCAGTCAGTGCTAAAATACGGTGCAGGCCTCCAAGAGGTGGCTGTGGCACTAAGAAGCTTAGTCTCTGCCAGCAGGAACACTTGGCACATGTTTTTTTTTATTATTTTTTCCTCCTCATGGCCAGTTTTAGTCTCAGTGCAGAGCTTTTAGGATAGTCCCACAAAATCCAGTTTCCTGGGCTTATGGTTCAACTATTCTAAGCAGTTTGTATCTGATTCACTCTGTCGTGGTTGTTGCCAACAGTTGCATTTCGCCCCTCATCTCCAGACAAAGATGATGAATGAGTTAGTGACCAGATGTGGTTAGGACTCTGTTTCACATTGATGCTATGTCATTAGTCAAGCTGCAAGAAAGAAGTTCCCAGAACATGCAGCCCCCCACTGAGAACTAGAGCAGGCAGGATCATAGAAGCAGGCAGCTCTTGAAGGTGTTCTCGATTGGAACTGCAGAACTAAGTGGGGGACAAAATGGAGAAAGCTGTTTAATCTTGCCATGGGTACCTCATATGCCACACATTAGCTGACTCTAGACTAGAAGCTTTCCTTGTTGTCCTCCCTGAATCATTAGGCTCCGGCAGGACAAAATGAATTGACAGACCCTTGTGAAAGAACAAGGCCACCGGCTGGAGTGCTGTGGAAATCACACACCAGGAAGCGCCCTGAAGCCATGCACTGAGCAGCTGCCTGCTCACCATAGCCTCTACTGGGACTTGAACAGCCAGCCCTGAATGCAGCTCCTGCTGCAGGAAACAGCCGCAGGCACACAAGCAGACTTCTGCTAAATCACACTTTAGCAAGACTCTGCTCCCCTGAGCATAACACTGATGACAAAAGAGGAGATTTAGTGCCCAGCAGTCCAAGCAAGACCCAAAATTTTGAAAAGGGTTTAGACACTGATGCATAGGAAAACAAAGAAACCCCAGGGGAAAAACAGCGAGGCAGGGTGTCTCTTGGGAAGTGGCCTTTGTCACCATGATCACTAGAGGACAAGAAGAATGCTCTGTGGCCTTAGGTGCATCAGGGCATGCAAGAATATCCGGTTGTGCTTGATAAGCCTCTTATCATAGCCATAAATATCTTATGGGAGAGATAAAAACATAAAGGAGGAGAAGCAGATTCACAGAGGACATTCGCACAGCATTCTGGTGTTCTTAGCAACCTGTTCCCATGATGGCCCTACAGGGACTGATAATTATCATTTTCTGGAACAGGTACCATCAGTCTCCTTAACAGGCTAACTAGTAAAGCAAGTGCAGACTGGAAGTTACGCATCCTGCTACATCACCTTAGGACAACTGGGGTTAACCTACCCTGTGCTCTGTGTTGTGGGAAGGAAGCTCAGCACACCGATGTGGAAGCGGTGCTACGAAGGCACCAGCTGCCAAGTCTCTGCTGCAGAGCCAGAGAGGAGCTGACACGCTTGTCACTTAGGTGAACCTAAGCTGCCCTGACATTTGTCTGCCCTCCCAGCCACATTCCCTACCCTTCTGAAGAGGCAGATTAAAGAGCTCACACAAGGGACTGTGAGAAAAGAGAGACCTTGGGGAGAAAAGCCAGCTAGGGCTAGAACCAGCATGGAACAAGGCTGAAATGGAGAGCACAACTCCTACTGTTCAGCCAAATCCAGAGGAAGCCGTAGAGTAAGGAATGGGCATGGCCCAGCCCAGCAGTGTCTCACAAGGTCACTTGGATGAGGAAAACAAAAGGGACAGGACCAGACTCACAGAGGACTGCAGCTGTGAAAACACTAGAGTCAAGCCGCATCTGAAGCAACAAATGAATAAGGGGCAGGAGAGAGGCAGGGGAAGTTTAAAACACTACTTGCGCTTCTCTGCCTAGTCAATGGAGAGAGATGGATATTTCTGACATCTTGCCTTACAGAGATGCGGCGATGATAGCAGACAGCACTGTCTGGAACCAGCTGGACCTGAGGCCATGTGAACACTGCCCTTAAAAGCAAAAAATGTCCAAGGAGAAGTGCCAATTAATCCAGCCCCCAAACCCCTGATTCTGAGCCAGTCTCCCCTACAAATACCAATACACCCAGCAGTCTCCAGATGTCACAACCCCATCTCTCCTCTGAGCCAGGAACCTGAAGGATGTACATGGAGCCCTGTTTAACTTGATGCCAAAACCTGTTCTTTCGAAGAGGTGGGCTGTTCTCAACAAGCCATCCCACCAGAGGCAGCCTCAGTTCTGGGACCATTCACGTGTCGCAACGTAACTCACATATTTGTATGGGCCAAATCTGCGCCTGCTAATTCCAAAAATAAGAACAGTGCAGTGGCTTCTGCAGGGACTTGCCTGCCAAATAAAAGCAAGAATGCAAGACCATTTGGTGCCTGAGCATGACAGATGGGGAAAGCCTGACTTAGCACAGCCTCACCCTTTCAGGGAACTGCTGATGGGACAGTAAAGATCAAACACGCATGTAGAGCTCTGCAATTCCTTCTGTTATTAACCTCCCCCTGCTTCCCTCAATCACAGCTGGATCCCATTCATTTGCTTCCCTTTCTCTCCAAGCTGCCTAAAAAAAGGACTTGACATCTTTCCTTCCCGATTTTAATGTGCTTACCATTTTGTTCCTGACACTATCTGAGCAGTGGAGGGAAGGGGGAAGGTACACACCTAGAACATCTGGCATCTTGATAGTTTTTTAAAATAGACTTTTAAATGGGGCTAAATAAAGACTCTGTAGCACTCTAAAATTTTGCTAGTTCCACAGAAATCCACTTTGTGGGCTGCAATGGAGAACAAATTCTTAGCAATGTTTTTCCTCACCTAAGGCTAAATATATCCCCAGATAGTCCCTCGGGTCTATAGGATAAATTCCATGGGTGGCATAGTCTTACTTTTCCGCACTGTGAGCCAGCTCTGCCTGCCTACGTGGTCCCTCTAAGCAAGCAGGAGCCATGGAATAAATCCAGGATTTCCCCCTGTGCCCCCCCCCCCCATTCTGCCAAATTTCAAGTCCTAGCTCTGCCTGGTGAACCACAAAGCTCTTCAGCCTTCGTGCTGCAACCTAGCTCCACTTAGGGAGAATCAGGAAGACCATCTGTCCTAGCAGTGCCAGTTGAGTCTACTTTACTGCTAGCCCCAGGCTGGAAAGAGACACAAGTTACATTGCACAGTTAGCTAGTGCAGTTCATAACAGCTGTGTTCCTATTTCCCAGGACTGCCAAATGAGAACTACGCAGTGGCACACGATGATCTAGAAACAGCAACAAGCCACCAGTCTCTGTATTAGTCATCTGCTCTTCTTCCCTAGCACCCCCAGGAGTCCTCAGCTACCATTCTTTCTTGTTAGAAAAGCCCATCTCCTCTCCATTTTTGATCCCTGTACTTGACAGCTAGGGCCAGAGGCCACTTCAGAAGCTGCAAGCCCACAGGTAGCCAGATTCATCTAAGCTGCCCACAATGAGAATGTGCTTTTCTGGCCCAAGATACCAGGTAGGCCTCCCCCAGATGAAAAGCTGCTGCAACAAAAAGAACTCCAAAGTTGCCTTCAGCTCATCACCAGCACATCATCAGTAAAGCCCCCTCTCACTCAACCTGCTCAGACAACAGGTTATAGCACAGTTCCGAAAGCCAGCAAGGAAACTGAGAAGCTGATTACATGGACTGCAACGTAAGACAGGAGAGGCACTCTCCGTCCTCCAGGACATGCTGCAGAGGTCTGTCAGTGAGATCTGAGTTACTGAGACAGGGAGTTGCAGGACACCTGAAGACTCTTAGCTGTCCCTTTGCACATGGCAGGGTGTGAGTGACAGATTTGCCTTCCCAATCCACCAGGCAGCAAACCCAGACTCATCCACTCACGAACCCAATACTCCTTATGTCTGCCCTAAATACAGCAACACGTCCTCACACAATGCCTCTGGGCACTGGATTCAATAAGCCTTTCATTAAGCCAGACAAAGATTCACAGAAGCTGGTTTGTAAGGGCTGAGAAATGGTCTGGTACGGTCTTGATTCTGCTTGTGCCAAGAACTCTCTCATCCCTGACAAAGCAGCTGCTGGGCCATCTCATCTTCTCTCTATGACTCCCTAGGGACCACTAGAACCAGACCTTGTATGGGCCCAGTGTAGACTAACACACAGCTCCAAACTTCGCTTCAGACTAACAGGATTTTGAAGAACCTTGTTTTTTTCCCCACAAACTCTCCCAACTATTTAGTCCCTGCTGCCAAGTTGCAACTGCACAGGGTTGCTCCTTGCATCCTATGGGGGAAGAGCACAGGGCACAGAGGCGAACAAGGGACTTACTTGTAGGTTTTGGTTCTGTCCAACCAGATGCCGGAGATGAGAGCCCCAGCCATCCCCGACAGTACAATGGTGAGTCCGATCCTGCCAGCATTCACCTCCTCCCCCTGTGGTGAGACACACACACACTCTCACACAAATACAGGAGCCAAGTCATTGCCAACAAGAAGCAAAGTGCAGAGAACCCAGAGAGGAACACACACCAAAGGGAGTGCCCCATACATGTCTTCTGCTGGTAACACTCTAACCAGAACTAGCCTTTGCAAGAACACTTTTGAGCCCGCTATGAGCCAATGCAGTGCCCTATTCTGGCCCATGAAGAAAGGTGATTTGGCACTTCTCTCTGAGCCAGCACACAGAAAAAGGTGAGCATTAGCCAGCAGGAACAGACACTCTCAGAGGACTCAGCATAAACCCTATGAAGCTTGGTGTTTGGTGTTAGGCTTAGGGCCAGGAAATACTGGAACCCACTATAAGGCAGCACGGCAGCACAGAAAGCAGCTCTGTGGCATGTAGCCTCAGCAGTAAGCTCTACAGTAGCTCAGCTACTGAGGCAGCCCACCCTTTTGCCACCAGAGCACGAATGTGGGCAGCCTTCTGGTACAGATGTCCCAGTAGAAATCACTTGTCAGGAACAGGGTGGAGGCAATTGCTGGAAGAATTTCTCAGAAGAAAATGCTGTCACTTAGGGTGTAAAGGAGCTGTCTTTGCTAGAGCTTGCCAGCTTTTTCATGAGGTGGTGTAAAGAACTAAAAGAACCAATGCTCTCTTGCCAGCCAGAAGTGCTGTGGCATTGCATTTCTCACAGACTCTCCTCTGGCAGCTAGCGCTGGACAACAGCAAGCATCAGAGGGCAATGAGGGTTGGATGCACTTACTGGGTAGTGATGGATCACCATGCGGTTCAGCAGAGTGGACAGGGAGTAGAAGCAACCTGCATTCAGACCTGAGAGAGGGATAAAAATGCAGCATGTTTAGAGCCTGCTACCCTTTACTACTCTAGTAAAAGAGTAGAAAAGCAGGTAGAGATATATTTGGGAGGAGTGGTCCATAACAAGGCTGCCAAGTCTCGGGAGAGCCAGCCGGACTGGCTAGACATAGGCTACTGAAAGAAACGCAGACCAAGGACAGCCAGATCTAAGCGTGCAGGAGGAAGCACCCTTTAGTTTCAGGATGGTTCTTACCTTGGCAGCTAGAGGAAGGGCTGTGCACATTTCTGGTACTGAAAGGTCTTGCAAGTCCTTCATTTGGTCTCAACCCTCCCTCACAGACAGATCCATTTTTAGCATTGGAGTTTTCTCCTCCCCCCAGCCAAGGTAAAATACTAGAAAAGCACCTGCCTCAGCATCACACCTTCAACAAGGACCTGAGATTCAATTAACACCAGTGCCATTGAGCTGTACAGTTTCCTCCCAGAGAAGAGCCTGACAGCACTCTCCCTGCTGAGAGCCAGTAAAAACATCCTCTCCAAGCCAAGAAACACCAGAAGGCAAGTAGGAGCAAAGTCGATGGCGAAGCACAGACAGCACTTCCCCCAGGCACCTGGTGTGTGCGTCTGCATGGGAAAAGTCTTGCATTTTAAAAGATATCACTGAAGCCTGAAAAAAAAAAAATGTGAAAGTAACTGTCTTTCTGAAAGGGAAGTTAGATTAACTGTTATAGGCATCAGCCACCTGGTGAAGGTTTCTCAGTATCACCCAAGGTGAGAATGGAAACCGTTGGGGTGATACTGGTCAAGCCCCATTCAGACACTCTGCTCCAGCTTACAAGCAACTCTGAGACAAACGCCTTCCTAAAGGGCACAAAAAACAAGAGTTTTGCTTATAGTAGACAAGAACATCCACATGGGCGCTGGACCAGCAGTACCACAACATCTACACTCTCACCTTGGACAATACTGAGAAACCTTCCCCAGGTGGATGAAGTCTGTAACAGTCAGCACAACTTTCTTCTCAGAAAGTCATTTACATTTGCAGTTAGTTTCTCTTCAAGGCTTCAGTGATCCTGATGGGGGGAGGGACGGGGACACAGATTTCACCACCGCAGCTCACACATATATAGGCTCCATAAGGAGGCACGGGTTTAAAAAACTCTGGCACAAATGCCTGAAATCCTGACAGAACATACACATGTCAAGTTCCCACTTCCTACTTTTCCTCTTTCAGCCTCAGCTAAAAGCAGAAACATCACAATACATGATTACAGAAGCGCAGTCTACCACGCAGAGCTTTGACAAAGGAAACAAAACCCCGAGCTCCCCTAACCCTGAAGTCCTACAGCTCCCCTGATCCCAAAGTACTTAACGATGCTGTACCTAGCCTACTCCTCCGCTGGGACACTGGACACCCGTTGCCCTACACAGCTCTTGAAGCACTCTGAGAAGCCACAAGATTGGCAGCTGGAGGGGACGTCACACTTCCTTCACACGCCATCTCTGACAACATTAAGCAGAACTCGCTCCACAGCTTCATTGCACAGCGAACAGATGAAGAATCTTATGCAAGTGATCCCAAATAAGCCACCTGCCTGTGACAACACTCCCTGCTCCAAAAGCATTGTCAGAAGATTACAGGGGAGGCTAGTAAGCTGAGTGACGTGCTGCAGGAGGAATCCACCTAGTCCTTTCCAAGAGTTACTCAGAAAGGCTAGAAACTCCAGCAGGTCTAGCAGCCAGAGAGGGGGAGAACAACTGGAGATCCCACAGCAGGGAGCTGCCCTCCAGCTTTGAAAGCTGGCTCTTTGCAACACTTGGCTACGGCAAAACAGCCCACATGAGCCTAATTCAGCTTCATCCTATTTCCACCTTTGGAGCACCCTGCTCACTAGGAGACACCACAAACCGCAGTGCCAGGACATGGGTGTGTGGCATATCAGCACCATCCCTCTACCCACCGCTGCTTCACTTGAAAGCTGGGCATAAACACAGACCAGTCATTGTGTACCTCTACTTCTCCCTCAGCCAAGAGGACAGCAGACTTGTGGGGACAGCCAGACACTGCTCTGGTAGCTGATGCTGTCAGTACGCCAGCTTCACAGCAGCTCTGTGATGCATGCGATTTCCAAGAGACAGAAGGGCCCCTGCTCCCAAGCTGGGCAGAAAGGGATGTTGAGCTGGCAGCAACACTTGGCACCAGCGTCAGGCAAAATATTCTAAGAATCAAGACAATGTGCCAAATTTGCATTTGTGAGGGCTGGCAAAAGTTATAGGCATTTCACATGTCACAGTTGCTCGGTGAAGTCTCTGCATGAATCACAGCTGTTCGAATGCCCACAAAACAGGCAAGGGTTGTTTCCGATGGGGCAGTGCCCATTTGCCCATGCAGATGAGGAAAAACAGAACTAGTAGCTGGGAATAGGACATCTGAAGGTTCAGCTCCACCTGATTCATTAGCTAGTTACCATGGTTTGCCTGTAACGTGCTGTAGAAGAACATTTTTAAGTTCTCACAGTGTCTCCTCTATTTTACAGAGGCCAGAAAGGGGAAGTTTATTGCCTAGAGCTCCAAAGGGAGCCCTTATTAAGCCTCAGACTAGAACCCAAGTCTTCTATAGCTAAGCAGCCTATTGCCTACAGGTCAGACTATCGGTCTCCCTCCTCTTCACCCTAGTCATCCTCCAGGACAATGGTTCCTTATGCAGATCTCACTGCCCTGCCTCCTCCTCACTACCCCATCATCTTTCCAAATGTTGATTCTCTGGGGCTGTCTCATCACTCCCACTTCACGAGCCCTTCCCAAGCTTACCCACCCTTTTCCTGCCTACTGCCTCCCAGTAGCAACGTGCTCTTCAGTGCAGAGCCCAACCCAATAAACGAAGAGTTTCTTAATGCCCACTCCATTTTACGCCTCAGCTTTACGGAAGCGATGTCAGCAGCCTTTGGGAAAAGGTTGTCTGACAGTTTTACTGAAAAATAGTTCACTAGCACTAACATAGCCACAGTGCCACCGATGTTTCCAGTACTGCAAGTCCTACCACAGGAAAGGAGTTGGCAGCTGCTGGTAATATCAAGACCTTATTGGTCTGCAGACTTGTTCCAATGTGGCATCATGTAAGGGCCCCCATGCTTTCTACAGCCAGGAGAGATGAACAAGCAGCAGATTTCCCCCTTTCTGTCCTGATACACACTATGTTAATACAAAAGCTAAGAGAGGCTGCAGGTATCTTTGTGTTAGCTGAGGAAGATGACTCAGTTGCACTCATGTAGTTGCAGATGTCTTAAGTCTTGGCCAACATAACTTTTGACTTGAGTAGGAAACACTGCCCCCATTTTAAAGCCAGACCAGTTAAAAAAAAAAATTTCACTGCATAGTTCCCTCTCTGAGTAACAATCACCACCTCAAGTCAAGCTGGAGATTGACATGAGTCTGACACACAGAGAAACAGAATAAATGCACAGAGCAGCAGGAAGAGAGACTGAATTATGAGGCACTGAACAGCCTTTCCGTGTTCCCAGAAGGGAATTATCCCAGGGAGGTCAGATTCTAAACATGCTCTTCATACTGAGAGCCCTCTTCTCTCCTCTAGGACTTGTTTACGCCTATCAGGACAAATGCTTTCCCCTTTCCTTTCCCTGAAGGATAAGTGCAAACTGAGCAGATGACACAATCCAACTTTTAGACACAGTCTGCCTGACAGGTTTTTTTGGTTTTTTTTGGTCTCCATGTTCTGAGAGGACAACATGTACTATGAAAAAAAACCCAAACCAGCAGCTGCAATGCAAACCAGCTGAGCTTAAGGGCAATCTGAGACGGGCGTTTCTAGAAGACTACTGCACTGAGAAGGGATAAGGGATTTCAACAACTCCAAAGACCATTAGCAGCTACAAAGCCACCATCTCACTCTCTCCAACCTGGCTACCAATCCACCAGGTCCTTTAGGCACCACAGCTGGCAGAACAGCAGAACTTCCAGCACTATTTAACTTCCCCCCATTAGAGGCTTCCACAGCAAGCTGGTAGGAAATGAGGACAGAACTCCCTGCAGACTAGCTGGCTAAAGCATAGCCTATTACGCAGCCAGGCATAGACCACAATGGCTTTTCTACTAAAGAGAACAATACTTTTCCGTATGACAATTCATCATCAGGAACAGATTCAACATATCACACTGCCCTCAGAGAAACAGACCAAGACCACTGAAGAGAAGCAGCAAACCCAGTGTGTAAGGACAGATGGAAAAAGGAAATGTTATCCGAAATTTCCTTCCATTTGCTTCACAGGGACTGCCAAGGAAGCGGCCGCAGTCTGCACATCTGCATGCTCCACATGACCTCCACTGGGATGCCTGGCAGCCATACCCTTGCCTTGGGAAATGACTTTCACTCAGTGCTGTGACTTGCACTTAGACACAGCTCCATATGTTCCTTAGGTAAGCACACAGATCAGTTCATTGCAAGTAACAAACTGACTAGGAGAAAAGATAACGGAATAAGGAAATCCCCTGAACAGAAAACAAAGTCTGGAAGAACAGACGGGGCATATCATCCTTTGTATGCTTGCCTTGCTTTTGTTCTTTCTTAGGTATTTTCTTGTAACGACTGCTGGAGATTACTGGGCTAGAAGGACTCCTGGTCTCTGGCAGCACAGTTATGCCTACGCTCCCCTAAAACAACTCAGGCCTGTTACTGCCCCGGCAGAGCATGGAGAGGAAGGGAGAAGCTAAGCCCATCTAGCTGTGATAACTGCAAAGAAGAAAGGCCAGACCTTACCGTAAGTGACCATAAGCAGCATAAAGTTGGCATTGCGGAGCAGACGGAGGATTGACTGCACGTAGGAATACTCCTCTGTTGGTCTCGACTGGACCAAGGCCTGAGCTCGGCTCGGAGGGTGCGGGGGCTTCTCCTTGAAGACTGAAAGCAGACACAAAGTACACCTGTTTGTAAAGGTGGAATCCTTGGTAAAACCAGGTGTACAAAACACACCATTGTTCTTAAGCTTTGATCTCCATGCACGAACTTATCCAGGAACAGAAGAGAACAGGGTGTCTCCAACAGTAACTCCTGCCACTGGGGAAACACCCTGCCTTCAATTAGCTTTTTGTGTAGGCAGCGTCTGGCAGCAACAAAATATTTCTAAGGGCTCTCCGGCAGGATGGCCAGTCAGCTGCAAAAGTGTTGCATGGAGTTACAAATGCAAAAGTGGAATGGGAAAAGCCAGCTGTCAAAGGTGGCCTGGTGCCCTGCAGCGCCCAATGCCTAGAGAGCAATGACCTATGCCAGGTTTTATTTCAGGCTTGGCACTTCTTAGGCTGGCCAAGACATATGTTGTCCCTAACTAGTATTAAAGTAGCATCCAGAAACCCTGGTCACAGGTGATACTGCTGTACCAGGTGCTAGACAGCCATTTTTGTACCTGCCCCAGATCCTTTAAAGTCTACATCTGATGCAGCCACCAGGCAACATGAATAAGCTGGCAAGAGGAAACTATAAAAAAAAACTACATGATGTCCAGCAGACAAGTTCTGCTCTCCAGTGAGCAAGCCAATCTTTCATGCTAAAATTTGGCTTCCATTTCACATGTTAAGCAGGGGAATTGCACCTCTGGTGTCCTGCTACTGCCCTTAATGCTTCCTTCACTCCACTCATCACTGGTTCCCTCTTTTTGTCCTGGGAACAGCTTGTCCCTGTGACGACATATAAACTGCCGCTTTCTTCCTGCCCTTAAGAAGTAGTCAGGTCCAAGACATAACCCAAGGCCCAGCACCTTGTTCACAGGCAAGATGACTGTGAGCCTTGGAAGATTTCTGTTGGCTTTTAAAGGACTTACTCATGACAGGGTTGTACTAAACAGGCAATCAAAGGATGAAATGAACAATCTGGCAGGCTCACTCACAACCTCTTGTACTCCCTTCTACATGTGCTGTTCATCAAGGGCTTGAAGCAGCAAGATATGGCATTGCATGACCCTGTCAGCTGCATGCTAGGGCACATCCCCAGATGACCTCCCCAGACCATTTCCTAGGACACAGGCACCTCACACCCAGGCTGATCTTCTCAGTACTACCTGGTTTCATGTGCACACTCCCACCTCCTTACCTATGACAACCAGGATGAATAGGGCTGTGGCCACGCCTGCAGTCATGAAGAACATGATGCTGATGTGGTAGGCCAACTTCTCCACATCCTCCACATTGGGAACCAGAACTGGAGGGACCAGAAAGCCCACAGCGATGCCGAGCTGAGCAGGAGAGAAAAGGGACACACATAGGTGTGACATGGAACCGCAACACTCCATTGAAGTGGAGGTCTTGCTTCCCCTGTCTTCCTCCATGCATGTATGTTCCTGTCCACACACACACATCCCACTCCTTATCCTGCTCTAATGCTGGCCTGATCACCTGGTAATCTAATTCTAGTCATTAAAAATGGCAGAAAACAAGACCATCAAACCCCACACAATTCTTTGCTGGGTTAATGAGTTGAACCAGCCAAGTGCAAGGGCTGAGATAGAAGCCTGCCCACTCCTAATGAGTAAGGTATTAATCTGGCTCAGTCACTTTATGACACTGTTTCTTAATGAGTCCCCTCCCAAGACAAGGCTCACCCTATGACCACTAGGAAAAACTAGAAAACCATCACGGTTGAGGGCAAAGGAAGTGCTGACGGCACATATCCTAAACATTGAGGTTGTGTGATGGGACTTGGCAACTGCCCCTGGATAAAATGCTTGGCTCTGAGTGGCTGCAAGAAGAAACCCGGGCAGCTCTAGCCTGTATTGTGCCAAGAGCCCCACATGCCCAGCTGAGGAGATCCTGCAGTGGCAGCAGACACTATAGTGAGGACATCAGGGCTTTTAACTCTACAGCTATTTCTCTAGGACAGAGACAAGGAGCTGTAGCAGCACAAGCATTGCCAAAATGATAAGTGGGACTGACAGCAGCACAGACCTTCAGCACCACCCTCAAATGGGAGAAAGAAGAAATAGCTGAAGAATGTGCTCCTAAGCACCAAAGATTTTCATAAAGTGGGACCCAAAGTGCACTCAGCACATTCGTGAGTACTCTGAACACAACAGGAGCCCACAAAAGCCACTTTTTTTCTCCTCTTTATGTTTCACTGTCTGTGGCTGCATTTCAATCACCATTTGGTTTCCAGGCACTGTATATGTTTACCTGTTCCCCTGGTCCTTCCCAGCACTTGCAGCCCTCTCGGATATCAGAAAAAGAGCCATGCTCAAGCTCAGGTCTTCCTTGCTCTCAAGGCTCTGCACCCCCTGTTTGGGGCAAAAGCAATTTTTTATTTATCAACACCCTCCTTTTTGTGGCTATTTCCTGATTTAGGCCTGTGTCTGCCGTTGCACACAGTGACAAGGGACACACAAGAGCCAATAAGTGGAAGGACTGAGAAAGCACCCAAGAAAGAGAGATGCCAGGTGGCCATGCAGCCATTCTCATCCTTGCCTGAAACAGAGATTTCCAATCTTTTTTGCAGGCTGTACCATTTGCCTGGAGACAGGAAAGCCCTAGCAGTACCAGAAGAACAGTGCTACTGAACCAGTGCAAACTAGCAGCTTAAAAAAATCCCACCCACAGTGGTTATTCATGTTACACCAATACAGCCTCTATAGAGACACTGAAGATCCCAGCAATCACAGCAATACAAGCTACGTTCTATGTTTCAGAGCAACCAGAGTTGTCAGTCCTTGGAAGACGAGGCCCCTTGACTTGACTAAAACCAAAGATTTCCTAGAGGATACTCACAGACGCCGGATTATTCATACCACTTTTAGCAACAAAGACAAGCTCTCAACAACGCGATGAATATTATACAGCACATACTTTACCTTTCACAAGGAGATTTTTAGCCTGGTTGTCAGCAGGCCAGTGCCCACATCACCATGAGCCCAACAGACAACACTAACTGGTTAACCAGAAAATTTAGAGATGCCTTAGCATGGAAAAATAACTTTTCTCCCTTCTCCACACCCCTCATGTCAGGGCTGGGAAAATAAGACAATATAAAAACAAGGCTGGTTCATCAGTCATTACAGTTCATAGTGCAGTCCCTCTCACCAGCATACAAATTAGCATTTCCAATCTTTGTACTGGCAGAAAGGTCTCCAAGACCTATATAGATAGGATCTCGTTCCCAAAATTTGGCACATAGTTCAACATCCCCACACCCAAAACAGACAACACTGTCATTATCTCTGAGAATCTCTCCTGAGGAACCAGGCTGCTGGCACTTTCTTTTAAGAAGGCTTTGAGGTAATATTTAAACAGAATAGCAGGGAAGTCAACAACTACAGGAAAGTGCACTGTTCAGATGACTTCTTTAATGGCTGACAAAGGATAGAAGGAATGTATTTCCTACCTGAATTTTGTCAAGGACCAGTCCCAACAACAATGTCATATTCAAGATTCAGGTGTATACAAGAACAGGCAACAAAACCAAGAGCAAGTGGTTAATAAGATGGTATAAATGTACCCAAAGACTTGAAATGGAAAATGGGATGTTTAATTTAAGTTTAGCTGTTTGTATACTAAGAGTCTGCTGAAGGAAGATAATCAGTGTGGTATTAGCATAAAAATTGTAAATGAATGATCAATAGAGGAGTGGGTCTCCACCTTAAAGAAAACTGAGAGTCAGCAACAGAAATACAGAAGCCCTACAAAATTCTAGAAGTAAGCAGAAATATTGACAGGGGAGACCACCAAACCCAGAAGGTCAATTAAAGTGTTAGAAAGAGAGGGATGCTGCAAAGGCAGAAAAAATACAGCAGCAAGAAATTTTGACAATGCCCTTGCAGGCTAAATAAGTGTCATGACAGGGATGATGCAGAGACTGCATTTTTTGATTCCATAAATACTCTTTTCTGAGGACAACCTATAAGCTGCAGCATAATTTGGGATTTAGACCTAGAGCAGCACAGTGTGACCATGATCAATATTATGGAACGGTTCTGCACTGCACTCAAATTCAGCTTCCTTGCAGCAGCAACAAAAAAAAAAAGCAAACCACCCTTCAAAGCACTATGGCAATATTTAACTCACAAGAGTAAGCTGCCTAAAAGGAAAGGAGCTTGTTAAAAGGAAATTAAAAGAAAAGCCAAAGAAATTAAATGCTTTCAAGTGGCATTAAGACTATGTAAAGACACTGCATCAGAGGCTCAGTGTAAGCCTAGAGAATATTAGCAAAAGATTTGGGGACAGAATAAAGGAACCATAGTTACATAAAAAAAGCAAAAACGAAAAAAAAAAAAAAACAACCCACAAAAAACCGCACAACACACCACCATCACCCAGCTCAAAAACTGAACATTGTTCCTTCAAGCAAAGAAAAAAAGACAGCAAGGTGGACCAAGCTAAAGTAAAACCATAATTAGGCTAAAAAAGGTTGTGGAACAACTTTACAAGCGAAGTCAAAACTCTTCAAACAGAGAAAAATGAGGAAGCCTGCCAGAAAGTCTGTAGGGCCAAAAGATGATCACTGTGGAAGAACATTTGAGAAAGAGGGAGAACTAACTCAAGTCTTGCACCAGCATTCAGGACATGATATTTATGGGGGGTTTCTATATCAACAAAACGCTTCAGATTTTTGCCACGTGAAGAGGTTATCAGTGGAAGATCTTAATCAATTTATTTCAGCTAATTTCTTCTACGAGGCATCAGGACCAGATGGTAGTCATCCAGGAGTTCAAAAGAACAAGTCAAAAGAAAACTCTCACTACTTGCACACAAACACACCAAACTGCTAAATCTGCTCTCTTATCAAATACTCAAATCAGAAACGGAGGAAGGGAAAAGTGATGTCAGTTTTTAAGAGGCCTGGCAGAGGCAGGAGTCCGAGGAAACCCCAGGGCCAGCAGCCCGACAGTTTGGCCAAATGGGCAGAAACCGTAGTAATCAAAAGATTGAAGTTTATGCGTTGATAAACACCAATACAGTAGGCTTTTCAGACATTGCGATTTCAGCAGAATGTCAGCAAGGTCCCAAGCCAAGACTTTGGAGAATTAGGAGGATACACTCCTTTTTTATGGTCTTTCCCTTAGCGCTTATCATTGACTGCCTTGGGGCTGCCTGACAAATTTGGCCTGACCTAAGCCGGATGCTCCTCTGTTCTGATGCATTGCACCTTTCCAAAGGAAAGGCTTTGGGGAAAAAAAAATCAATAAATAAAATCAGGGGCTTCACCTGCTCTCAGCAAAGAGAGGTCATTATATTTGTCAACACACCACTGGAGCTACTCTACTTTTCCACTCCCAGAAGAGTGACTTTTAAGAGAGCCCACGCTCACTTTGATCTGGGAATCAATATCTCACAAACACCATCACCCCCTTAGATCAGCCTGGAGAACAGAAATAGGAAAATCTAACTGCCCACTGCAGACCTCTCTGAGGCAAGTTTGTGAAACTCTATCAAATTCAATGTTTTAAAGCATGAATAAAACCAACACTTCACCTGTGCCAAAGACTTCCCTCCTAGCAGCCCTACACTAAGCTAGTCACACAGTGCCACTGCCAGAAGACTTCTGAGGGTCACACCAACCCAATTCCCTCCAGGGCCACCCCTCCATTTCTAATGGAGCCTCCTCCACTGCCTCCAAAAGCAGGGGAGCAGGAAAGCTTCATGTAACTGCTGGGGAGATTCACATTTTCAAGATTTTATTCTCCAGACACAACAGTAGAAATAGTTTTGGTTCGGGGTTTTTTAAATTACACTTGGTTCTAATACAAGTGGCTTCAGATACCAAAAGCTTAAAACTAATCCTGTGAGATACCCCAAAAGAATGATGAGAATTGACCCGACAATATTATCACCAGGGAAGCCAAGGTTCTTGGTGAAAAGTCAACAAAGCAAGCCTGCACACTGCAACTGTTGTTCTTCTAGAAACCTCCATCTCAGATAACCACCACAACAACAGTTTGTCTCTCCAAAAGTCTTGCCAACAAAACACACAAGCCAAGTACAGCAACATCCATGCTGTTCAGCAACAGATGAAACTAGATCAGGATGCCACGTAGCCCACACTAACTACCCTGTAGTGCAAACCAGTGCAAAGATGCAGAATGTAACTGGTAGTGGCAAAAGGACACATCTGACAGGTGGGAAGAGGGGGAAGTTGCACAGTTTGCTGGATCTAAATAATGCACCTCTTTTTGCAGTAGGAAAGCCCTTAGAAGGAGAACAGAAGGGCTCTCCTGCTCACTACGTTGCTTTTACATGTATGAGAAAGGGGAACTTTGAACCAAGCTCAACACATACAGGACCCGCGCCAGACACCCCTCCAACACTTCTGCCAATCATAACTAAATGCACCTGGATCTCCATTCACCCAGGGAACCCCTTCGAAGAGGTACCAATTCCGAAGCTCTGGCCAACACAGCCTCTTCTTCTACTCCTGTCTATGTGTCAAAGCTCTGCCCTGCGGTGCTCCCTCCTTTTCTAACTACAGGTGACTCCCACGCTATAACCATGACATCTCACAGGAGCAGCTAAACCTTCCGACCCTACAATTCATGTACCGCAATCTGCAGACAGCAGACAGGCACTCCCTCCTCGCACCCTGTGACTCCTACTGCACATCAGTTTCCCAATACTTTGCTATCAGCACAGGTCCCAGCTGCCTTTCTTTATGAAAGGTTACAGTAGAATTGAAAATACCCAATTGAAGAGCTGTGTAAAGCAGAAGGTGCCAGTTCCTTCCCAGTACACTTCTGTATGGATTGCTATCCAGAATATGCTTCTTCCGTACCACTGACAGCAAAACCGAACGAGCCTATTGAAATCCAAATAGTCAGGAAGTCAACATATGTAAATGTTTGCAAACCACAGCTTAGTCACCTTTCTTGCAGTGCTTTAAGAAGCAGAAAGGACCCAAGTTGTGAAAGGAAAAATTGTAATCCAGGCTTTGTGACGAGATAAGATAGGGCTTAGGCTCTTTTTTACTCTCCCGCTGATGTGGGCGATAATGTATTTTTTTCAAACTACACTTGCACAACCAAAGCTCTTCTGGAAGCAAAGCAAACTCCCTTCCTCATCACACTTCTGCTTCTGTGGCATCATCTCATACTGCTTAATGTGATGCAATGCCATATGACGGAGACTACTTCTATATGCAAGTCATTTGTGGCCTCTCAGCCTCGAATGCACCTTCCCCCAGTTTACTGGGAAAGAGATGCAACGCAGCAAAACAACAGCAGTAGATGTGAGAGAGTAAGGCAGAAGAGGGGTTTCAGCCCTGACAGCTACCTCAGCTGCTGCTGGAATTCTCAGTCAGGATACAATATGTCTGTCAAGGACCTACTACAGTCACCCAGCGTAGCCAGCCAGCCCCGAGGGATCCTGCAGGGCAAGAGCTGAGGGTGCCATAGGGCAGCCCATCCCAGAAAAAACATTGCAGTCATTCATTTAACTCCCATGGAACTTCCAGAGAACACAAGGCAAAAGCCAACTGCTGCTGCGAGAGAGAAGGGGGAGCTGCCTTTGGTGTATGGTTGGGAAGGGAGCACAAGATGAAATGAGTAAAAAAGTTCATTTCAGGTTCCAGTGTCCATTTATAGAAACTTAGGCATTCCTGGGAAAGCCACTTTGCTGTTTGGTCAGCACACCCTCCCACACTGAGCCACGTCCAGGACCTCACAGAGCTGGCCACATAGCACATAGCACTCTTTGTGATCCAAGTGCTCTGATCCACCCTGCCCTTCTTTACAGGGGGAGAAAAAAGCCAGGGCTGGAGAATGTCAACCATTAACTACTGCCACTACCAGCTCCTCTTGGTTCCTTGCTAAGATCTTCTCTATTCTAATAGCTAAAACCCTGGGACATATGGGCCAAGCTACAGAGGCGTGTGAGGCAGACAACCACCTGCCCCTGTTTCTAACAGTGATCAAATCTGGTCTGATGAGACAGGGAGCCTCCATCAGGGACAGAACAGCCAAAGATATCTAGAAGTCCACTTGCAAACAGGAATTCCTCAGGACGTGTTCCATTTGCACAACACTTCTTAGACTTTCAAATGCTGCCTTCCCTGAAGGACGAAAGGGACACAGCAGAGTTAGCAGAGGCATCAAACAGCAGCACAGGCTCAGCACAAGCAACACTGCAGGCTCAGCAGCACAAAAGCAATGGCAGTTCAGATGTTGCAGACCCAATTATTCCACAACACTCACCCCACCCACTACCCCATGCAGAGTCTTTCCCCTAGTTCAGAACAAGAGGAAAGGACCCGCCAGGAGAGAGAAAGCATTTCCCTGAATTTCATTCACAGTTTACTATCCAGTTTGTCCACTTCAAAAGCCATGACCTAATCACTGCTAGACTGGCACTCCCAGCAGCCTGCAGATAACACCTAAAAGTTCTGCCTCGGGCTGTTTCTGTTACGGAAGCCCTAAGTCTCTGAAGTCACATGCCAGTTGCATCAGAACAAGGACAGACCCCACCTAAAGATGAGCAAGGTGCTGCATCGTTCTTCCCCAGGGGCAGAGATGAATATGAAGCTGACGTTTTCTTTCCTCCCAAACCGCATCAACACCTTTTCTCAATCCCTGATAAAAAACGAAGAGGCAAAATGACAGCAGAAAGATCGTATAACAAGCCTGCATCCTGACTCCCAGCTGCTTGTTTCTCTTTGTCAGAATGGCAAGAGCCGGGAACAATGTCTATTTCCATCAAAAAAAGTAACAATACCAGTGGCAAAGCAATACAAAGTCACAAACACAAAATGTTCTTTCATTACCCCTATGCAACACAGTTACACGTTTCTCTGCCTGCTGCCCCTGTCCCTTGCCCACCAAATGACAACAAGGAGATGCAGCGGTGGCAGGTACACCTAAAACCAACCTGCCTGCAGAAGCTTGGCCCAAGCACAGCAGGTGCCGTGGCAGCTGAAGCAGAGAACTGGTACCTGGCCACCAAACTCCAGCTTCAAACCTCAAAAAGCCATGAGAATTTAACTCACTACCTAAACATCCCCACCGCTGTGTTAGTTCTGTCGTGCCATAGCACCCTGTTTCCTCATCCCCAAAGGACAGCAGAGCACGTACATTAAGAGAAGGGGCAGGCCTGCTGCTCCAGCAGGCACATACTCCTGCAAATGCTAGTGTCTCAGGAAAGCATTTCTTCCCGCTGCGGTTCTGTCACCAGAGAGAATGAGGGGTCAGTCTCCCTCCGATGTAAAAATCAGAAGCCTGTTTGCTGCAACCCGTCACGTCTGAACCATGGCCCCAAACAGGGAACCAGCTGATGAATCAACATGCTAAAAAGGAAGCAGCACAGCTTTACGCAAACCACTCACTCTTACCCACCTCTTGTCCACGGGACTTCACACAGATACCCAGCACCAAGCTCCTCCACAAGCGACACAGCTGACGACGTAGCAGGCACACTGCTACTGACAGCTGTAATTCAGAAGCATGTCAGACAAATTCCTCCCAATATTCAAACCCATCTGAAGGACATTAGTGAACTCTCCAAAACACTACTGCTTCTTTACCCCAGAACTTCAGCCTGAAGAAAAGTCCTCACATAGATTTTTCCTAGTCTTTTAAGCAATAAGATGCTAGTAATATTTTAATAACACTAATATTTTAATGCCAAACTATCCAGCAGGCAAGTAAACACCTCCCCATACATACGCTTGTGGGGACAAGGAAAAAGAATGGAAAAACCTATGCATCTACCTGTTGAAATGGGGAAAAGTAAAATGTCATGAAAACCAGCAGTGGCTAAATGAGAGAACATGATTGCCTCTTCCACAGGTGTCCACATTCTTCTGTTCTAGAAGCCCTCCAGCGCTGATTCAAGAGTGCCAAATCTAACCCTCCTTTACACTTCAGATACCACAGTCAGCGCATGGCCAGAAACAAGGGAGGAGAATCTGATACTCTACTAGGGTTGGTTTCTTTTGTAAAGATATTTAATAGTCTGACTGATTCAATGATTGACTGTTCAGGGCTAACTTTGAACCTGGAGGTTACCATCACTCAGCAATCAGCGGCAGCGTCCTGAGGAGACATCAGCCTGGCAAAGCTCTCCTCAGGGCAGTGACACTACCCGGCTCCTCCATGTAGTTGGTTGCAATTCTTGATGAAGAGAAACATCAGTGCTTGGCACTCAATAATAATAATCACAATAACAACTCATGACAGAGTTTTCCACCTTGAGGATCTACTAAGTAACTATGTGACGTGGCAAGGAAAGGAAAGGAAAGCCGTACAGCTGTAGAGGAATAAGCATAGGGAACAATTTGCCATGCTGGCATACTGCAATTACAAACCCACTGTATTACACCCTTTTCTAACACTCCCTAAAATGCAGTCTTTAACTGCAGAGTGGGGAAAAAAGGATGCCTCTATTTCTTCCCCCTGCCCAACATCACCAGTAAACAAAATAGCTACTTTTCATTCACTGTGATTACGCACCTCAGGATGCCTGACTAAAGGAATGAATAGGTCCTCCCCACAGAGTACGCCCTGCCTTTAGTCATTGCCATTTCTGACTTCTCCAGTTCTCTAAAAGGAATGTCTGGACTTGCAAGGCAAAGACTACATACTGAACTGAGGTCCCATTGCCATGCCAGTTCAACCCCCAGGGTAGTCTGGGGCACCAAAAGCGTAGCCAAAGTTTGCTTTTCACAACCGTTATACTAACCAGCTGCTTTTAGGATGATGAGGATACCATACAAGCATATAACACAGGCTGAAAACCTCATTATTTTAATTTCTTATGAACACTGTTGAGTAGCTCTATCCGAATAACTAAAAAAAGGTCTGACAGCAAAATGCTCAGTTACTTATTTACTCCTAAATCGGCAGAGCGCTCATGCCAAGTTAGATGCCTTACACTTTAAAGATTAATTTAAAACACATAAAAAACAGCCCACTAGCCTGGGTGATAAGAGCGAAGAGGAAAGCTTAGATTCACTTAGGGAAAGATAAGTATGTTCTGTCTTTCCAAAAGATGTAAACCAGAGTCTCCTTAATTCCCTAGTGCTGTTCCACAAACTTCACTTCCTCCAATACCATCTCTGAGCATTCACTTCTTTTTGCCTCAGCAGTATCTAAATAAATACAGAAACCCAGGAATGTGGGGAAAGGAGACCTCAAACCCGCTGCACACGAAGTTACCTGTGAGGAAGAACTGTGCATTAGAAACTACCTGAACTGCAAACCATACAAATCTGAGTAGCAGCCACCCACAGGCTGAATCAAAGATGGTCCGGGGGGTGCACAGTCAGGTGTAGGGGAGTACACTGGGTCTCAAAGCAAGGGACACAGCTCCAGCCTAGGAGCTAACACCAGGTTCTGCTTCCCTCTTCTTCGTGTCAGTGTCGCAGAACCAGACTCACTTTGCTTACGCCACTTTGCAGAAGTATTGGCCTATCTGCTTCATGCAACAGGGATGAGTGGGTGTTCTGGTGCAAGGGTCAAGAAGCTAATTCCCTGATCCTTTCAAAGCTGTGGAAAAATTTATCATCTCCTCTGAGGACTAGCTGGCTACAAGAAAGACTGTCATACCTTTGGCAAGTGCGGGTTGCTGGCCCCCCTGACCTGCCTTGATACAAGATGCTCGGGGAGCCTATCTTGCCCTACCCTGATAGAAAGTTTCTTTCTTTTCAAAGCAACTGCGTGTGGAAACTCTGCACTTGCTTTTAAGAGGTATGGAAGTGATCAAGTCCTTTTCCTCCAGGGCTCAGTGACAAGTACTCTTTCCGGTAGACAGCTAATCTCCTTTGTCCCATCTAGTTGTCAGCAGGAGGAGGATATTGCAGTGTCAAGTCCAGATGCGACTGCAGACCTGAGGTTTGCAGGACACTCTGCCTAAGGCGCGTTTCTCAGCACCGCACATTCCCCTGCAGCCCATCCACCGTTCTGCTGAACCACACCGCTGGACTGGAGACTGGCAGACACAGGAGCAGGAGGGCGCTGGAGGAGACCCTGAATCCAAACACTTTTCCAAGCCAGAATCATACCCAATCCCTGTGCTGCCCCCAGCTTTGTAGACTTCAGTCCTGCTTGCCTCTGCCGCTGCCACCAGCCCTCAGCCTAACCCCAGCTGCGTCCCTCTGGGTACCAGCTGCATTTCCCAGGGCAGAATTTGGCGTAAGCGCCTCTTACCCCCGCTGCCGCCCTCCAGGCCCTGTGTGTGACGTCCCCCTCTCCAGCTTGCCCCCTTCGCACTCCAGGCCTCCGGCCAGGCCGGCGACAGCCCACCCCGTGCCCGGCCAGCCGGGGATCAGCCGCCCGCTACCTGGTTCCCAAAGACAGCGATGGAGCAGGCGGTGGAGACCTCGCGGGCGCTGAACCAGACGGAAGCGATGCGCGAGGGCATGCCCAGGATGAAGACCTGGGCCACGGAGCAGACGACCTGCCCCAGGACGGTGACGGGGAAGAGGTGCGGCTTCAGGCTGCCCAGCTTCACCCAGGCGCCCAGGGCGTTGAGGGCCGAGCCGGCCAGGGCGATGAGGCGCAGGCCCCTCCTGTCCAGTAGCCAGGCGACGGGGAAGAGCAGGGGGATGTAGGTGAGCATGTAGCTCATGGAGAGCCAGTCGACGGCGAAGGCGCTCACGCCGTAGAAGCGCACGAAGACATTGTTGATGCTGCCGTACTGGATCCACTGGAAGGCGTTGCACAGGGAGTAGCTGCTGAAGAGCAGCACCACGGCCCAGCGACGCCCGGACAGCCGCACCTCGGCGCTGGCGGC
>Ga0065711_1028864_pt1 | contig 38805 bp, 31 predicted proteins | sample Hoacrofraction12_FD_59098 | JGI IMG/M metagenome (GOLD analysis project Ga0065711, IMG submission 59098) | Hoatzin crop microbial communities from Cojedes, Venezuela - Epithelial fraction 12 v2 (version 2) | ecosystem: Host-associated > Birds > Digestive system > Esophagus > Crop | place...
GGGCGGCGGCCGGAGGAGGGGAGGGGCCCGGGGTTCAGAGAGCCGCAAGTCGGTACAGTATCCGAGGTGGCTCTGCAGACGAGCTTGCCGAGGATGCTCTGAAGAAAAGCGCAAAAACTTCGCAAGGAAAAAAAGTCAGGATGAGAGAAAGAGAGTCTACTTCAGTGACCTCTCGTAGCCTTTTAATCTATTTAACATCCTAAGCCCACACTGATGTGTAGAAATAAGTAAATGGTACTCTTCAAGCCTTAAGAGCTCTTCAGCATCAAATATTTGCACTTACTCTTAGCATTTTTCTCCAATAGCGCGAGACACATTCCCCTCGGACGAGCCGAGCTGTCTAAATATACCTACGCCTTGTTATCTGCGGGAAAGAGTTCCCTTCAAAGGGGGGACGTAAGAACCCGAAATGTTTCATCTCTGGCTTTGCTCGGGACGGACCTGGATCCTTTCCAGCTCTGGCTGCCCGGCCTCATCCCGGGCTTTGCCGGTTCAGATTTCACCCTCTCCCGCGACCCTTCGGCGTCGGGGCCGGGGGACCGCGCTGTCCCCCCCGCGGGACGCCGGACCCGCGGCCCCCCTGGGAACGGCACCCTTTGACCGAGGGGTGGGTTTGCCGCTCGCTCCCCTGCAGAGGGTAACCCCCTCTCCCCCGACGGCACCCATCGGGGGGAGGCGGCGGCGGGCGTATCTCCGGGGATGCCATGCGTACGCGGCAGCGCCCACGCGTGTACTCGGCCCTGCTCCGTGGACCCCCGGGGTAACACCATGCCCGTCCCCGTGGACCCCCGTGGGGGGCCGTGCCCGTCCCCGCGGGCCCCAAGGGGTCGGCTGAGTGTGCCGGCCCTCCAGCTAAACCCCAGAGGCACGTCGGGGCGCCCAGCCGGCTGCGATGAATTTTCACGCTTCCTACGGGGTGAAGAAAAAAAAAAAATTAAAATAGAAAATGTTTGTTCGTCTCCACGTTATCGGCATCGCGCTTTTCACCCCGCTCGCCGACGGCCGTGTTTGGCGGCGTCCCCGTGGGCAGGCAGAGGGGGAGCGGGGGGGGGAGCAGCCCTGTCCCCCGCAGCGGCCGGAGCCGAGCAAAGTCGGGGCGCTGGCAAAAGAACTCCCGACCGAGACCCTGTTCCTTTCTCTCCAATACTGGATTGTAATTATTTAATCTGTGTAGAACACGTCTGCGACAGAGTTAAACTCAGTACTTCGACTTTACCGAAAAGAAAACATGGCTTCTCAGAGTTCAGTATGAATTTTACAACTGATTTTAAAGCAGACAGGATTCCACCTTTCTATAAAAACAAATAATCCCCTATTGCATTTTTCCAGCAATGAACATTTCTGTAACTTTACACTCTTTATCACCTCCTGGAAATAGTATCTTTCCCTCTCAAAAGCTAACCGGTTTTGATCTTTGAATTTCGCTGTAAGCTCTTCTTTGTCTTTTTGCTTTGCAACTGATGTTCGTTATGGTAGATTTTCTGTTTAGGCCAATATTGTGGAAGGAATGCAATATGCCCTATAGGAAGGACTGGTTTCTGTATATTTCTGTATATTATATTTGTCTCTCTTTCCTGGTATAATGATGTAATTTCCTTTTGACCGTAGCTTTTTCCACTTCCTAATACTTCCTAACGATCTACTTCTCTATCTGCAGCTCCTTTATTTCCTTTTTTCATAACTATTCCCGAATCGAAGTACATGTGAACATCGACTTTAATCTACTAAAAACCTCAACAAACTTAAACTAAACTTCTTTCTTTCATGGCCGATCTTGAAGATTCTTATTCTCTGGTGCTTTAAGCTCCATCCCACTCTCTCTGCTATCAGTCTTCTTTTGGTTTTACAGAGCTCATTAATTAAAAATAAGTAATAATCATTAAATCTGATACATGCAAAGCGTGCTGTCCAAGGCTTACACTTTCTCTGAAACCCTCAATTTTCTATTTTGCATTTAAACAAGACACTTTACTCCTTGGAACAGGGATTACCCACACCAGTGGAGGATTCAGGATTGAGCTTTTCATTTGCTCTGTGTGATCATCCTGGAGGAATTATTTTGCAAATTGACTGCAAGCAAAGCAGCAAGGAACAAGCCCTCCTTGCTCTCTAAGTTGGTTTGGGGCGAGCTTGTGCAGAGCTGAACTGGGGTGGACACTAGTGGGGCTGCCCAGCTGCCCGGGCTTTCCTTCCCTTGGACTGCTTGGAGCTCAGCTCTCAGGAAAGGCTCAGAGGATGGGACTTTCGCTTCCCCACCAGCACACTCCCCTTGGGCAAACGGGGAATGGCTGCTGGGGTTACCTGGATCATGAAATTGCAACAGTCACACTGTCAGCAGCTGGCTGGAGTACAGGCTCTGTACCTACCGCCGCTGCAGCGCCATTCCCCTCCTTGCCCCACATTCACCCCACAGGCTGCGTGGGGAGCACAGGGGGCAGGATAAAGCTCCAGCCGAAGGGCAAAGCGTGCCCAGCACAGGACGTGCTCTCCCTCAGGCCCCGGATGAGCTCCTGTAGCTGGAGTGTGGGGCCCCTTCCCCTCCCTGTCAGAACGCATCTGTGCAAGATGCACAGGCCAAAGGGTGTAGGTGGTATGTCTGGAGCAGCCCAGTAGCACTGGTGACCTTGAAAGGGGCCGCTCTAAAGCAGAGGCAGTGATCTTGCCCCAGATACCCCGAGTGTCTAGGCAGCTAACCCCGCTTTATGTCACTGGCAATTAAGTGACTAAAGCCCCTTGAGAGTCTGGCCCCAAAACTGAAGTGGGTGGTGCTAGGAAAACGGGGTGAAAGGTAAGACAAAAGTAAAGTCTTCAAGCAGGTGTTGAGAAACTGCAATAGAGGACAGGAGTGTCCCTGAGGGAAGCTGTCCTGTCACCAACAGCATCGCCTTCTACAGACCTTCACAAAGACACAAGGCATTTTGTGCTTTGGTCAGCTTACAAGGTTATATACTGGATTTCAATGTATAATTCTTTGTCCTACACTGTAAGGTAACAATTAAGTTATTAAGTAGTCATAAAATTCTGATAAACATCTGCTACTGGTGAAATTTTATTAAATTCTGATGCATAACCTCTACTAGAATAAAACTGGCAGCCAAAACTATAAACTTAAAACAGATCCCTCTATTATTTTCATAAGGCATTATTTTCTTCCTCTGTGGCATGCCAGGCCACCAAGAGGTAGCAGTGCTTTGGCTAGGTCCACGCTAGCTGACTGGCTGTCACGTGGGCTGACTGGTGAGCAGGCTGCTGCCAAGCCAAATATTTGTTTCCTGTTAGTGAGCCAGTAAGCTGGACTTCTTCTCAAGCCGTTAGGTTTCACAAGCCTCCTGTCATCATCATTGGTTTTGAGACTTCTGGTCATCTATCACATTTGGTTGAGGCTTTTTTTCACAGGTGGCAAGCAGAAAATAAGATTGTGTGAGCCTTGCACTTTGAGGTGTCAGGCTAAAAAGGCACTTCTGTCTCCCAGCTGAAAATGTTAATCAAAATGCATCTCATGGCTGTTTCCAGGGCAGAAAGATTTGTCCCTGATACTGCAGCGAAAAAGATATGAGCACATAAGCTCAACTTTACAATAGCAGTCCACAGTTTCTTGCCATTTTGGGTGGAATTCTGATTTTATTTACACATTGTAGATGACAGCTGCTTTTAAAATGTTGAGTAAAGTAACTCTGCTGACTTCAAAATGGTTCAGCTGGGTGAAGCAGTGCTGGATCTGGCATGCCACACAATGAATGACAGAAAGGCTTTGGCTGTATGAGAAGTTACCATGAGGGAGTTTACAAGGGAAAGAAACACTTCCAGTCTATAGTTTTTTTTTTTTAAAAAAAAACGTTTAACTATACGTGGGCCAAACCCCAGATCCAAAAGTCCCCATTTCCAAAAGTAGGGCAAAATCTGCATCTGAATTTTTCAGTTTTGCCCTAACTTGGTACTGAGCTGCTTTTTGCCCCTACGAATGTATGTTGTGAAGAGGGCTGTTTCAGCTTTGTGCAGCAAGAAGGTACAGTTTATTTTCGCATACAGCAAACTTCCAGACTGAGAATCAGCAAAAGGCACACATCCAGATCTATATATTTCACACAAGAAAGTGCATACAAACAATTTTAATGCTCATTATTTAAAATAATAGTGGTGTTTAAACCTTGCAGTAGATGATTCATCTTCTTTTCTTCCTCAGCTTCTGTCTCCACAGCTCTGTCCTGGTTTTCTTCCCTTCTCTCAATCCATGTTTTAGCTCTTTTTGCCCTCATTTTTATCTCTCCACAGTTTCTGTTTTAAAATGTATTTGCAGTCATTTTCTGACAGTAATGTCAAGTGCCAAACATACTCTATTATCAGAGGTTACATTAAGAAGCCATGAGAATATGTGGTGATTTCTCAATCCTGCTGCAGTTTCTTAAATGCCATTAATAATCAGAACTGAACAGCAAAGCCTCAAAAAATCTCCAAACCACTCCAGACTGGAATATTTGATTATGAGACAATAGTTGAAAGCATATTTTTCAATATGACTTATTCTAAGCTAGTGATCAGAGAGCCTAATGAAGTCACCGGGCCTCATCCTGCTGTTATTATTTGTTCTCAGCCCCGAAGGGCAATGAGGATTGCAATGAGGCAGATATAGTTTGGGTCAGGCAAATACAGTCATTTACTTAAATTTGGTGAAAATCAGTTTATGCAGCTACTTTCACATATAGCAAGAATGTAAATGTCTCCCCACGTTATTTTCTCAAAGGTTCTTTTGCACAATAATTATTGAAGTCCACCTTTAGCAAGAGGACAACGTGTTTTAGATGGGAATGGAGGAAAAACTAAACCTAAATTTGGTTCTGCTGCTCTCTTCCCACGTGTCTTTGCTTCCCAGATCTTTTCCCTGCCCTTAATAAAGGGTCTGATCATATTAAATCAGCTATCTCATACAATTGCTGTGGTTGTATATGGTGTGACTGGTGAGTATCCATACAGTGAATAAATTGTATAAAATGCTGTCAAAAAATTCTAAATCAGCACTTGCACAAGATTGTGGGGTATTTCATAACGGGCTCACTGCCCAGTTCACACTATTGAAAGCATCTGTGCTTCCTTCTGTGCTGGTGTGTGCGCTTTTGTTCACTGAAGCTGTGTAGATGGCCACAGTTCTTAAGGCAGAGAAGTTATGAGTCATGTGTGGAAACAGTGGCTGCAAGGACGTTTCAAAGAAAAGATTTTTGGGGGTTTTACTCACCTGCAGAACCAGTGACATCATATTAAGTAACAGTTTTCAAAATGTGACAGCTGAAGCTCCAGTAAAACACCCAGCAGCGATTTCTCATAAAGTTTTCAGCCAGTCAGTAACACTGTTAAAAAAAGGAAAGAGTAATTTTTACTGACGGACAGCAATTAACATCTGAAAATCCAATCTGCTTCCACACGACTTCTGCCCCACTTGTTGGCGTGCTCCTCTCCCAGGGCAGCTCCATGCCACACTCAGCTCTGAGCACGCAGCCCGCTGCCTTGTGAGAAGTCCATGTTTATGAATACTCACAGACATACTTTTTGTTGATTTTTTGTTGTTGTTGTTTTTTTTTTTTGAGTGCACTTGAGTGATGATTTAGAGCCATGTGCTCCCCCTGAGTGTACTGTGGGCAGGGGCGGCGTGCAGAGCAGTTCAGAGCAGTCTGAATCCCTGTGGCTGCAGCAGCAGGGCAGTCTGTATTTGCCTCCTGTCCTGCAAAAACAGCCAGCAAATCCCCCAGAAGGCTTGTCAGGAAAGGAGCTGGTTCAGCCATCAGACAAACCCTGAACACACAGGCTGTGTGAAAGAGGGGGGACAGAAAGCCAAGGGGCTGGAGGAACACCGAACAACTAATAGTGAATAAATGACCGCTGACCCTCCCCATCTCTGCCCTCCTTTTCAAGCGAGTCTCAGGGTAAGGTTGTACATCAGCTGTTTTCTTTAGGAGTCTTTCATCAGCTCTACATATACAGTTTTAAACTCAGCTGAATCATTTTATAACTTCTTCACTGATGGGTTGTGTGCTGACATCCTTCCTAAATTAATATACTTGGAATTGATATCTCTGGCCACCTAGTCTGTGCTAATTTCTCGGCTTTTTGCAGGACAAATACTAACCACTTTAAGCACCTAGTGGTCACTTCTGCTGGATTCAGAGCAGTTTAATTTTTGGGTACTGCAGCTAAGAGAGGCCTCTCACTGAAATCCTCAAAGTCATATTATTTCCAAAATCAGGTTTGGGAATATCCTTTCCTGCCTCTGGTCTTGGGCACTGGATGAGCATAAAGAATAATACCAAGATTTTCTCCCTCATATTGCAGTGCTTAAGCCTACTGACAGGAAGGAAGAACAGTGGATGATTAATTTTAAAACAAAACATTGCTGCCAGCCCTCTGCAACTAAATGGAAGTTGTGGTGACTGAAGCATTTGTGGAGAATATTTCAAAGTGAGATATATTTATCCCATGACAACACTCTATTACCATGACATTTTGTGGTAGACCTTTTGTGGTAGACGTTACCTTTAATAATGAGTAACCTTTGTATAATTGTTTTCATATGATGGAATTTGTTACATCAGTGAAACAAAGCTACTTTACTATTTCTGGAGCAGACACGTTCCAACCTTTTTTTTTCTTTTTCTTTTTTTTTTTTATAATATGCTTTCTTTCCCTGTTCCTCATTCAGTCAGCAAAAACATCCACTGATTAACAATGCAGTTAAAATTCCAGCTCACATAATTATGTATATTATGCCCAACATCAAACAGATTTACAGAACTTAAAGTAATGATTAATAGTACTGGCTTTAGAAGGCTGACTTCTGTGAATTCTGATCTGCTGCACAGATTTAGTAGGCATTTAAGGTTAAGGAGTCAGCATAAGATTGCACAATCCATATTTAACTTGATAAATATTTTAAGTTTTCTTTACAGCAGCAGCTGCTTCTATTCTTTTAATCAAAGAAGTGTTTTGTCAAGCTATTCTGTGCTTTGGTGCATGACAAATGTTTACTTAAGAGTAGGAAAAGTTTGTCTGTGCTTACATAGTTACATTATGCATGGTCTCCTGCTGTACTGTGGGAGGAATTATGTTTGCAAATAGAAAATAAAAATGGAATGACAGAGGGGAAAGAGCAAACATTATTTGTAGTGCCTTATCTCGCAGACACATCTCAAAATGCTACAGAGAAATGACTGAAAAAGGGGTGTTAGGAATGATTCTTCAGAAATCCCAAAGATTTGCATCCAGCTAATGGCCGATGAGCACAACTGTGTCTCACGTTTGGACTTTGACCACAGGGAAGGTGGCAGCGCCGGTGCTGTCCGGAGACAGCGGGGCCACGTGCACAATGGCTGAAAGAGCGACCACCCAAAGTGACGCATTTCGGTATTGAAGATGCACAGAGACCTGTATCAGTTGACCTCAGCCTGTGACCAGCAGAGTAAAGAGTCACTAACTCAGAAAGGTAACTTGGACTCTGCTTTTCAATGCCTTTGTAAATCAGCATAAGCACCTTATAACGAATGCAAAAGTTTCTCGGTAACCAAGTGCAGCTGAGATGGGACTGGGAGGCTGGGGGGTTCTGTGAGCAAACCTCTAGCCGCAGGCAGAGTCCCAGCTGCTCTTTTTGTACAGTGCTGTCTGAAACGCCACACAGCAAACAAGCCAGACTGCTAGGAAACATTGCAGTGCTCAGCTGAAAAGTGTACGTGGGCACCCTCTGATTGCTTGGGGCACCAAAATCAGGAGTCTCTGAATCTGCCATCAGGAGTCTTGAAACGGAGATGGAAAAACAGGGCAGGAGTCTCATTTGTAAAGTGGCAGCAAGGCAGTAAGAAGATGCTTTTTAACACCCACAAAAATGGATCTTAAGCTTCCCTGAGCCTAGAAAGACATTTTGTGCCACTGGGTGCTCCCAGCTTTTCGCACGCTACAGAAGTATTCGGCCTGGGAATGCAGAGAAAGGATACTGTTTCACTTAAATAATGTTACAGTTTATTGTGTCTTTTGGCCCTCAGAGGGTTTTAATTTGCTTGGATGTGACAGCCGCATCACAGCTGTAGGCAGAATATTCTCTGTCTTTCTTTAGTGTCAACAGCAACATTTTCAGAAATTTCCTGTACTGCCTTGTTTGGCTGTTTTATTTCTTCCAGCTTTTATTTTATGTAATTAATCTTTGTATGCAGAGTGCTTAAGTTTGTGTTCTTCCTGAGTCATTTTTGATCCTCATATGCTCTGTTTGGTGTTTCATTTGTGCAGGAACCTCTACAGCAACATTTTCCCTTGTTGTCTTCCAGATCTAGAAATTTGGGCTCCAGATTTCTCCTATAATGAGCATGCGAATTGCATGTTATATTTCGGGTACCACACTTCATAAAGGGGGGCCTGGATCAGTGCATCTGCGGGTTATTCCTCTGCATTAATTAGACAATCATTTGAGTTACTCTAGCTATAAACCACAGTAGTGCCATACAGAATCAGAACTTGGATTTTTAGTCCATTGTTAAGATGCAAATTTTGGTGGACAGCATGATTTCTGATAGATTTTTGTTAACATAAGATAATTGCATTTATACAAGCTGTCTATGCCAACTCAAACACACCAAAAATTAAAAATTGGTAAGAAGCTGCCAATACTTTTCTAAATTAGCTTAGTTTCTTCACTCCACAACAAAACAACCACCACCCCAGTAGAAACAATAAGAGAGAAATAAAGTACAGATAGATCTATGAAAGCCAGCGGGTGTTGAGATTTTCTGCATAAAGCCAGATTCAGAGTGTTTTTATATCTCTGTATTGACTTTGTGGGGCTGCACTGATTTAAACCAGTCAAGTTGCTGGCTCTAGGTATTTTATTCCTTCCTTTATTGCCTTACCATGCCAGGCTTACAGAACAGACAGCGGAAACGAAGGCTTACCACACTTCGGAATGAGCTGGAATTTGCAGTGTTGGTTAAGTGTTTAACTGCTCGTCAAGGTTAACAATGTGTTTAGTGTGCACACACGAGGGAAATCTTAAGTAAGTGGATTTACAGAAACAAGCCCTTGCTAGATTGAGAGTATAAAGGTCTATAACTACAAGTTGGAAGATAATTGCTTGAAAATATTGCTATAAAAATAAACCATAAACCTCCATGACCAGCTTCAGATAATGTCATGGGAACAGGTTGCATGCCAAGAAACAGCAGGGAAGGTAAGAGCTAACGCTCGCACCTCTGCGTCCAGCAGCACTCCAGCACGGACTGTCCACTCTCAGCCCAGCTGGATGCCCAAGTCAGTCTTGTCTGGCCAGAAAATTGCATCATACAAATGGGAATAACAGAGAAGAGAATCACACACCACAGCATCTAGACTCCATAGCATCTTAGAGGAAGGATAGCGCTAAATAAAGTTTCCACCCTCAGCTCAGAAACTTCCCTTGCGCCCTTTTCTATTTTTTTCTTTTTTAATTCTTTCCTTCGGTGTCATATGTAACCAACTCATGGCACAACAGCTGGCACACAGCTCCAGGTTACAGCTCCGATAGTCTGCGAGAACACAGGTCTATAGATTTTCGTCAAAAAAATCTGCCTAATACGTCTATTCCTACAGAGCTGTTTAAAGACACTCATGTCATTAACAAGGCATAAATACCGTTAAGCTGGCAAAGGCGGAGTTTGTACTGGCGTTTCCGGCAGCAAACTGGGAATAACGACATACTAAAGGCTGCAGTCTGGCCACAGCCTGTAGGAGTTTACCTTTGGAGGGTATTGGCGGTAGGTTATGTCCCTTCAATCAGTGGAAAGGACAGTGCCAGTGCTCTGACTTTTTTCCTATCATGTTTTTTGGCCATTCAAAATTACTTGCCTTCCTTTTTCTCCTAGAAAACAGAAACAGCAAGTAAGCAGCATGGTTTCTGTGTCTATAGGTTTGAACTTCTCTTCCTCTCCAGCTTTTTACTTGGAGATATGTTTTAGCCTATTAAAAAAGAATCACCGTAATTAGCTTTCAGTGTCAATATTTTAGAGGAGTTATATAGCTCAGAATTATGTATTTACATCAGAAACAATGTATTACTCTCACTGTAAGCTTTGTTTAAGGTGACTACACAAGCTAATATTTTCAAGTATTTTCAACACGGGTTTTTTTTTTCCAGATAGAAAACCAAAAAGGAAGCTACAATGTTGCCCCCAATCATGAGCTAATTATAATATTATTGTAATAGACAACCTGGCTTCTAAGATCCTTCTTGAGTTATGATATCCTGCAAACACAAAAGCTCAAAATGAACCTTTTTGAAAGCTGAGTTTCTTTCACGTTCATGTGATGTCAGGTCTTGAGACTTTAAAGGAAAAAATCATATTACTATAAATCTGTGAGACTCACTGACCCCACAAAACACTTGTCCTTTTGCTCTCACAACATAAAATGTCTTACCAGGAGCATCTGCACTGTGTTTGAACCCGCTTTAACTTACCGTGATGTTCACTGGCAAAGCAAGTTTAAATAACAATCTGCACTTGTTATCTTTTAACATTATCTTTTACTGTAATACAGTATCACTTCCAGCCTTGAAGAATAAACATCATTCAGGGGACTCAAATTAAAAGGCAGTGAAGAATCTGAAATATTGGTTGAGCCATAAATGCCATGAAGCACAGTGATTTTTAATGGGAATCTATGGTTTTAGGAAGCAAAAAGTTGGCTGAGGTTTTCCTGCCACTTTGGTGTTTAATCCTGTTCAGAAAGATAGAAAAGACAAACTGAACTGACAGTTGATTTTACGGCTTCTAAAGCCATGTATTGAGAAAAATATCAACCATTCCTAAGTCTGCTGGCTTGAACCTACAGCAGCACCACAAAGTCCTTCAGGGAATGAAGCTTACCAGCAGTCCCATGGCAGGTGGAATGAAGGAGGTCAACTCAGTCTGACAGTGATTCAAAACTAAACAGTACATTTTTGAGATCTTCATTAAAATGAGTTGATTGAAACCGTTCTTTTCCTGGCAAGTGGAGGATTAATGGCCCAGTGAACGATGGAGCCAGTAACACGTATGCCGCTGACTAATCCCCTTAACCAGAAGCCAGTAAGCAGCTCAGAGAATGAAGGTTCATGGAAACACATCTAGGTTTTTATTGCACAAGTGGCAATAGGTATTATGCCATCTTCTCTAAGGTAGATAACTGTCATAAACAGTAAAAAATCACTTTTAGGTTAGAGGCTCACACATGGGACAAGTAAGCTGCTGGGACCTGGATAATGTTTTCAGCCTTCCTGCATTTGTTTCTTTGTAACAACCGAAAATATTTCATGGCAGTATAGAGACAACAACAGAGAAAGGGAATCCTAGCAATGCTTATTTTTGAAGTGTCCTTCCCACACAAGGTGCTTTAAGACTGACAAGTAAAAAGCTCTTGTCAACCTTCCACTCCATTTATTTCTCCGGCTCCAAATCATGCTCTCCCTCCTTGCGTCCTTCTGCAGCCCACTGCTGGCTCTTTGTTGTCTGGAGACTCACTAGGATTCTAACATTTTACCTAAACTGCTCGGTGGAAAAATATCAGAATATTTCGTTTCATCAGCTTGAAGTGCTTTGCTCCTCTAAGGCTGAAACACTTCAATTCAGCTGCAACATTTTGACTTTCGCAAAATAACAAAATGCCCTAAACCGTAAGCACTGAAGTCAATGCAAGAAGACTGAAGCTTGCTCTGGGTGTCTTTTTGATTTTTTTTTTTTTTTTTTAGGTATTTCTGAACTGAAGTCACGAGCAATTTTGACTTTCTGTGTTGATTCTAAGCAAGAAGAAAATTCTTTTTTTTAAGGAAATTTCCCCAAAAGTTTGAAATAGAAATTTCAATTTTTGTTCTGTTCTAATAAAATTAGTTATTGTCCAGCCACAGATTGCTCATACCAAAAGTATTATTGTCTCCCCTAAAATTTAGTCTTTTAATTATCATTGGTGGTACCACGATACATAGATTGGCAGGTTTCTGTAAGAGAACTGCTCTCCACAGTCTATTTACTTTGATTTTAAACATGGAATTTTGCATTTGTGTTTGCCTGACCACAGTCCACTTGAGTTTAAAACAGTACTTAGAACTAAAGTCACTCAACAAAATGAACTGTAATGTAGCTTGATCCTTCTTTCTATCCAGATGGACAACTAAAGCTTGTCCAGTCTCCCTGCATCAGCATGAGGTTCAAACACAGTAGCCCTGTGGTCTGGCCCCCACACACATTAGAGTGCCACATGCTCTTCTCCCATCTCAGTTCATCACAGGATCCCTAAGCCATAGGAAACCACCCAGGGCACAGAGAATGGTCGTCTCCTTATGTTTTAGTCATGTTCCCATCCTGCTGCCCAACTCCCCATCCCCCTCTTCCATGCTATGATGCCAGTGTCTGAGCCTGCCAGACCACCTCTGCTGTCAAGACCTGTGTGGGGCCATACAGAAGCAGCCTGGGTAACTCTGGGTAAGGTAGAGAGTCCGTGTCTGGCACCTGAAAGGTCTCTGGAATTAACAGGACAAATATAGAGCTCAGGAGCATGTACAGGAGAAAAACCCAGCCTCATTTAGTGATGTAACTTCTGTCCCAGAAGGGCCTAGAGGTTGCAATTGAGTCACATGGAATTATCTTCTAGCTAAATGGCAAGGCACCTCATGTCATCCCAGTATTCCATAAACTGGTTCAGAATCAGAGCAGAGATTTAATTTGGTTTTTGTCCTCAAATGAGCAAAGGCACATAGATAAGTCATGCAGGTCACCAGCCTTGTCTCACAGCCCAGAAAAGGCTGAACTTACACCCTCAACCTTTTTTAGACCTATCTCCTGTGAAAATGAAATTGCTCCAGCAAACAACTAGCAATTGAAGAGAACCTACTATCTGAAGCTGAGTGGTTGACTGCAGCTCTTTAGGCTTCAGAGGGGTGAAAAGACCTTTTGCGGCTGAGTGAAAAAAGGTGTACATTTTCCTCAGCTTGTTCACCCTCTTCTAATTTCATCAAGACTCAATCCAACAAACACTGTATAAAACAAAATGCTTTAAAACCTTAACTATGGTTATAGCTTCTATGGAATCAGCAGCAATTTAAAATAAATTGGACAGCATTTATATTTGTTTGATTTCTGTTTATCTCAAGTCACTTTTCACATCAAAAAAAGCACATATATTGTCAAAACAGAAGCGACTCTCAAGTAAATATGGGAATACTTAGAAATGCTGTAACTATTTTGCTTTCTAGGGAGAACTTTAGAAAGCCCAGGAAATCTTGCTGTTGTTGATTCCGATGTGTCTTCTTGGACCTGCAAGGTCACGAAAGTAAATGTGGAAGGGGTATTGTGAATTTCTGCAACACAACAGCCATTCCATTCTCCGTAGCTGAAAGTGGGTTGGGATCAAGGGAGTCAATACAGCCAAACATTTGTCCTGATTTCCTTCAGGTAATTCATGACCTTTGAAAGAGGAATCAGTTGAAACATCAGGTACAGAAATAAGGAGGCTAATCTTTGTCTTGTGAATACAGACCGTTGCTTCGAAACTTACTATGTCCAAAACCTGCCAAATGTACTGCACAGGCAAGAGAGCTACTAAATATGAAAGCTTTCGTACAAAAGTAAGGGAGACCTCCTTGGTTCTGCTCATGTCTTAATAAAACCGGTTTAAAGCCATAAAGTTTCCTTCCTCATTGATACCAGATCAAATACTTTAAGCATGCAGAGCAGGGGAGGGCAGAACTGGAGGGTGAAGAGGGTGAATAAAGACACAAAGACATCTTGAGGAAGGACTTTTGAAGTATCACCTCTAACTGGCACGTGGGTTATGTCAGCTTCACTTTCTTGCATGGGCAGAAAGCCCCCATCGCCAGCGAGAGAACAGTGCTCTGAACGTGCAAAGGACAAGGAGGTTGTCGGAAAGAAGCAGGAGGTATCGAAATCCGGGCATCACGGAGGGAAGAAATGCAGTTTGCAAACTGCACGTGTGTGAGCTGACGCAGCATGATTTGTAAGAAAACAAAGAAGAAAACAGAAGGAGGAAACCTTGGTAGTTCTGTTTCTTTTATTTTGTTCCTGTAAGCTGACAGTAAATACTGGAAATTCTGAAAAATTCTGAGAAAGAAAAAAAAAAAAGGAAAGGATATTTTATGTGGTGGTTTGTTCTTTTTTTTTTTTACACAAGCATTGATTTTTTAAAAATGTAAAATTAAATTGGTGCTACTCTTGCTGCATTTCAATCCTTAGAAATTGTGCTTCAGGACTTCTTTTGTTGCAGATATGGCATTTCCTATACTCACAAGGCTTGGAGACTGAGGCTATATTTTTTATTGTATCATGTAAGATTTTTATCAATGTAGAGGTGTGTCAGTAGAAAACAAATTTGTTGATGTACTTTCACATGCAGGGTAACTCTTTCCATGGTCCCAAGATGTTTCACAATGTCGGATATTTATTTATTTATTTATTTATTTATTTATTTATTTATTTATTTATTTATTCAGAAACTATACCTTGCAGGAGTTTCTAAGTTCTAGCTACATTATACATAATGCACTTTCTGTGCTTGAAGAGGAAAAGTAAAATTTTTATTTTAAGTTTTAAAAAATATTTTTCTCTCAGTATTTCTAGTGGTTTTTTCCTGGGGCAGAAGAAAGTGTTTTATGTTTTTCCCCACCAGTATCTTCATAATTTCTGAAAATCTCTAGCTTTGTATGTTGGCTGGTACCACCAGTAACGTGCAGTTCAGCTTGGATTCCTAAGCAAATACAATCTGGAAAAGTTACCCATGAAGAAGACAGGCCCCCAAAAGACCTGCTGCTTCCACTGCCTGCAAAAGGAGGACCTCTCCTTCTGCTGGGGGAATCCAGGCCCAAAACCCGGATGCAGGTGCTGTGCATCGGGTGCTTCTGGGTCCAGCACTTCCAGGGCTGAGCTACTCCACGGAGCAGCTGGTGCATAGATGCCCAGGCTGCGTGCAGTACATTCAGCACATCAGACGTACTACTTGCGCAGAAGCCAAAGGTGCAGCAGAGATGAGCTTTGTGTCCAGACATCCTGTGAATGGGCTGTGCTGTTCATGTGCTCACGTGAGCTATCCAGGGCTTCCAAACATCCGGAAACTCCAAATAAGTGGCTAAATTCCATCTGGAGATCATTTATACACAACACTCCTGCTAGCTGCCATGCTGTTCCCTTGTCTCTTGAATGACAGACAGGAATGAGGAAGGCAAGACGAATTATTTGTGTTTGTTACTTTTGTTTATGTTCTGCATAAAAAGGATCTTTTACCTTACTGACTCTCAGGATTTCTGTGGAGCTGAGGGACCGACATTCCCACTACAGCAACACCTCCTCTGCTCTGCTTCATCTCCTAATGACAACCTCAATTTTTACCTCAACACCCCACTACCAGAGCACTTGTGTAGCCAAGCGGGCATGCAGTAAACGCGGTGTCTTAACCTCAGGTTTTTTTGGCCTTGCTCGCATCACAGGAGAGCGTGTGATGCTTTCTGGCTTTCATAGCGTCACAGTGAAGGGGGGCTCTGAGGACAGTGCAGGAGCAATTAGAAGTGAGCAGATTATGGGGGACAACTCATTGCCCTCCTGTTCTGCTCTGCCCAGTTCAAAAGCCTGCGGTCACACCCTAAGCAGGAAACCAAGTGATGCCAAAGAGTCCGCAGCTGGTATCAGAGCAAGGGTTGCTCCAAGGCTTCCTCACCAGCCAGCGGCTCCAGCCGATCGTGCTTCTGCCAGGTGATTCAGTAACAGGCAATGTGACAGAAAATTCTGTCGCGGTGGAGCTCTGGCCGAGCTGTCCCTGCGGCCGGCTAACGGCGGTGCGCAGGTATCTACCCCCCTCTAGAGGTAAAAGTCTGAAGCATCTCTTCCAGGAGCAGAAGCACTTGGCTGGTCTGAAGCAGCCGCAGCGGTCCAGGCTCTCCTGGCTGCCGCACCACTAACACGGCTGGTGGCTTAGGTTGGGTTTCTCGCTGCGGAGACTGAATGCTCTCACCTTCAGCCTTTCCCACCTGTGGAAATCCCGTGTGCCTGTGTAAAGTGGGTACGAACCCACCGCCGGTTCACTGGGATTGTAGATTGCAGACCACTGCTCAGATGCAAGAAACTGTAAGAGACAAAAGGCAGTGGAGAAACCAGATTTCTGACTTACTGCTCATAGTGGGATTTTTCAATATTTCTTCACACTTTGCCTTCTTTGTTTCAGTCTAAATTGTACAGTTGTTGCCCGTGTCTGAGAAGGGAATAACTATATTTGGGTTTTTTGCACACTAATCACAAGACTGCAAAGTTTTGACGCGCCTTTAGGAAACGCGACGCATACATAGATATATATGCTGCTCCCCCTATAGCTGAGCTACTCTGAGCTCTGTCCTCACAAACAGAATCAGCATTTCACGAGGACCTTGCAGTGACAGAGAAAACCTGCAGTTTTCACCACTATTGCATGCACCTGCCAGGTTTACTAGTACAGATGTGGAAATACAGTGCATGACTGTTACAAACTCATCTGAAGATGGTGGGCTGTTAGAGGCACAAGAAAACATAAGATGTTTTACCCCATAATGTACATCCTCTAAAACATGTGGAATAATGCAATGCAAAGAATCACACTATTGTGTTAAAACTCATTTGTCAAAAAACCACCATGGTGTTGAATTTAAACTTTTGAGTTTTTGTATTTTCAGAAGGTTCTGCTGCAGCCCCGAAGTCCCCTGAAGTCAAGGTGAGTTTTGCTGTTGATTTCTGTTTGGAACAAGATAGGAGGAAGTAAATAAGCACAGATACAATGTTAAGGCATGACGTTAAGTTGGAGGACACATTTAGGGATGTCCATACTGGAAGGACAGAAAGGGCTTGGGAGAAGGTGTTTCATTTGTAAGTTTGGTTCTCAAAGTGCAAGTATGCATTCACAAATGAAATGAGTGGGGAGAAGGTACTGAACTTCTGGGACTTGTCCCAGTTTTTTTTAATTCCCTTTTTTTGCAAGGCTGCGGAATCACAAAATAGCTGAGGTTGGAAGGCACCATTGGAAATGGTCTAGTCCAAACCTAGACCAACCCCAGTGCTCAAAGCAGTGTCAGCTACAGCAAGTTGCTCAGGGCCATGTCCATTTGGGTTGTGGGTGTCTCCATGGTGGAGAATCCACTATCTCTCCAGGCTACCTGTTCTCTTTTTTGACTGCCCTCATAGTAATTTTTTTCCTTATGTTTAAACGGAATTTCCTGCATTTCAACTCTTGTAGGGCAAAGAGGATGCTGATGTTGCCTTGGCCACTGCAAGGTATTTATGAGGCAAAAGACTACAAAGAAAAAAGTGTATTCAGAAGAGGGGGGGAATTTGACATATAGCTGATCATCGCACCTCTGTATCTTCTGTGGTAACATTGTATATGTTAAGTGAGTCCTTCACAGTGCTATTTTTCCACAAGTTGTCTGTAAATGCTCACAGCTAACTTCATAAATCCTTCTTACATGGTAAAGTATGGTCAATATTAAATACAAGATGCCACCTCTGGCAAGAGAGCTCCTAACCCAAAGATTGCTCAAGATCTGGAGGATATTCTGGGTACACGTCATCACATGAGCGCTCTCTTCCTGTTTTGGGCCACTACTGAAGATGTGATACTTTGGAGTGGTGGAACCTTTAGCTCGATGCATATTAGATCTTCCTCAAACTTTTAAAAGCTCCAGTAAATGTAGCACCACAGACTCAGTTTACTGTGAGACCAGGAAACCATGAAGCCCATTAAAACATAATTGGAACCTAGAGGGGAAGCAGGAGCCCATAATGTCCCAACAAAGCCAACTCGAAGGAAGAAATGAGCCCGTACAGGCACAGCACTCCAGCCTGGGCTGTCTAAAGTAAGAGTGTTTCTGCAATGGCTTTAGGAAAGTTGTGTTTGTAGTGTGCCTAGCTCAGTGAGGTCATGGTTACAGCCTGTAAATGCTGTTAAATCAACATTAAACCTCAGCTTTCCTGAGAGAGGTTGATTTTACAGTTCTGCTTCTGTCTGGAATGTAATTCCTTGTTAATCTCTGGGTTTTAAGCACAGTGAATCGTGTCTTATCAATGATCTGCAGAAGAACCTCGCTAGGCAAGCACCTTTGCATTACTCCCTTCAAATTCCTGGTCTAAGATTTCCTTAGAGTTCAGGAAGAGATACTGCAAGGCTTTGAACCACATTGACTGTGGGAAGATGTGAACACAGACACAAAGCCCAGAGAAAAGATGAGAAGTATCTTCACTGCCTTCAGTAGGCTTGGTAATTTCTCTGGGATTACTCATTCCGGCAGATATTGTATGGTTTCCTATCAGATTTCTGTTCTTTCATTTCAGAAAACCTCAGAAACCTGGGTTACAGGAGTGACTGCTCTATCATCTGTTACTAGGGAATTCTCAGTTTGCTGCTGAAGGCTGAGCCACATTTGTAACGTTTATCTCATAATCTCCATTAAGAGAAATTTCAGTTAGTCTTGGAGTCAAATAATTCAGTGGCTTTGTCAACACCTATTATTCAAGTGTAGGAAGATGAAACAAATTTATTTTGATTAGGTCAATCTGAAGGAATATTTCTATGCCCCATTTAGTAGTGTATTTCTTCTGTAATGTAGAATAAATTGATTGACTATTTTCCTAGAGCATTTTTCCAGAGAAGAGATTAAACAAGGTACTGATTAGGAGTAAGGAATTCCAGATTGGCCACAAAATTTGATTTTATATGCAGATGTTGGGGAGGGCGAGCTCTTCTGAAAGAAAAAGAAAAGAAAATAATTTTTTGCATGTTACTTTTGAAAATGTGTTCCAAATACACCTGCAGGCCATCATTAATATGAATGACATAGGAAAACATTCACACTTACACGTACTCCCACCATTAAGACTTTCACATGAAAAGCTTGAGTGCTCAGCTCCAAAAGGAAAAACAAGAACTTTAATTGATTATGACTTGTGGTGCTACTTTAGCCAAAGGCGAGGTTGTACTTGGGCAGGAAACAGATTGCACACAACCACGTTTTTTCCAAGCCGATCACATATTCCAATCAGGAAATTCACTTGGTGTTTGGTAAGAAACACTATGGTTTCCACGGACCTTCGGAGGACGGCTGAGTCAAAAAGCAGTGACGTCCTGCTCATTCAGAGTCCTCCCTGTCAACAACTTCTTCCTCCCGGTCGCTTTTACAAATCATATTCTACACAATATTAAACAAATTTACGGGGGATTGTGTGTGTCCATGTTACAAAAACAAACAAACTTCGCAAAAAAGGAACAAGAAAACTGTTAGAAAGCAAATGATTGTGCCTTACTAGTGTAAAACCAAAAATTCCTTTTAAAAGGTCAGGTAGTATAAAGTAAGAAATGTTTCTTACAAAATACAACTAATTTTAGTTTCCATCCTGAAGAAACACGATTCATAGAAGTGAAATTCTGTTGCTGCAGGCTTGCCTGGTGTTGCAGGCAGTCCTGCCTTCACTTACAGCAAGGCGACGCTCTGGCTTCTCCTCTTGCACCAGTTCTATGTTGCTCTGACCCTACTAGACTTGCAGGTATAAATAACATTTCACAGCTGTGTGAGTACAGCTGACATTCATTGAAGCCAGTGGAAGCAGAGCAAACTTGAACTTGCAGCATAGATCAGAATTTCAAAGCAAAATTCTTCTTGGTGTCCATTTATAGTGGGCTAGCTCCTTGCTATAATTCACCCTTTAGCTCTTCAGGACTCAGCCCATCACGGATGATCCCCCAAGTCTGTAACTTCAGACCCTGTGAGACGCAGTGTAGACCTGGCTCCAGACGTGTCTAACTCAAACACCTGCCTGGCTGAACAGTAAAAGAGTGTGAGCAGGAACATACTGTCTTTATTTCACTTGACCCGTTCCTATTGTACGTGCTGACTAACGGGTTATCTGTGCAGAGACACAAGAGTTTAATGAGTTTCAGAAGGAAGAGGAATTTATTTTAGGTGCATTAACACTGTTTTATGAATAAAGTAGTTAGAAAAGCCAATGCAAACAGTGTGTGATGCTTTTATAAATCTAGCCTGTAATTGTTAACACATGAAGCACACTTATTTTACTGCAACTCGAATTGCACGGTAAAAGCTTGATTCATGAAGGCATTATGCAATAATTAAGTGGGTTTTCTGTGAACTTAACCAATAAAAAAGTGCAGAAAGGTTACGTCTGGAAGTTTCACTGGTCACTAAAAGTGCAGAAGCTGGCACCACACCGGTGCTCCTGTGTGTATGAGCCAGTGCCTGCTTACAGCAGGGAAGGGGTGAAGAAATGTTTTAGACATAATCTTACACACTGATACATGTAGTTATGGTGCTTTAGGCAAATTAGGGCTAATATAAGTATCAGGCTTTGCCCTAAAATATTAATGTGAGAAAGGGAATCTGTGGCATCAGGCTTCTTTAGTCACTTTCTCTCTATATAAATATATTGTCTTCCTCAAAAAGTATCTCTTGGTACTTTGGTCACATTATCTTACATAGGCATCGGAAGCACTGAAATAGAACAGAAGTATCTACATCATGTCAAGCTTAGATATTTCTTTCTAAGAAACAACTGAGTATTGGTAGCTCTATATTTCTGCTAAGCCACTCAATCAAAGATCCAATTCTGGCTCTGTAGCTAAAAGAAACTTAAAATAATTGTACCTGTGGTTCAGGGGAGGGGGAGATATGTTAAACAACTTTACTCTTCTCTGGATCCACAAGATGAAGTAAATCCCATTGTAATTCAATTAGTCATAAACAAGCTGTCTTGTTGTACCTGTCAATCTCCTCTCTAATTTTGGGGAGAAGGATGAAAGAGTTTCCAGGTCTTTGTTCGCTGCTGAAGCCCCGTACATACCCGTGAGGGTGTCTTAACACCTAAATCGAGTGTGCTAAGAGCACTCAGCTACGGCAGCTCAGCGGATGGGATGTCATTTGTTACTCAGTACTTCAGACTGCGCAACTACCAATCCAAACCCGGTCATAAAACTGACTTACTGTCTCTCTTGCACAAACTAAATCTGCTTTTGAGAGAGAGAAAAAAAAAAAAGGAAGCAGAAGCCTGTTTGTCTGACAGTCACAGATGCACAGGGTAAGGATCTTGCTCTGGATGTGAGATTCATTGGTCTCGGCTCATAGCAGTTCACCACAGCCCTGCTACCTCACACACTGGGCTCAGTGTGCCATAATATCTCTCAGGCTCTGGATTGTGTTGGACAGGCAAGGTCAGAGGTTGGAAGGGGCTGCAGGGCAGTGCCACCATACTGGGCCCCGTGGCCAGTGGACTGGGACCAGTTGTTTACTCAAGAGGCACATAAGCCTTCTGAATGGCTCCAGAGACAGGCAACAGAAATCCAGGCCACCAATTTTTTTGGTCCTTTTGTGAGACTTTTCTGAATGCGTTATTATTGCCATTCATTCTTCTGCTAACTGCATGGGGTTTATGAGGACATCTCCTCACACATACTGAATCTGCTGGGATGGTTACTCTGGGCATTATCTCAGCTATTGTCTGACTGTTAGTTAAGAAATGGGCATCAACAGTATAATTACTGACCGCAACATGCTGCTGCGCTCCACACCCTTTCCTCCTCCAGGAAGTGATGCAGTGAGTTAAAAAAGTATATCCCAGGATGTCCGAGGTGATAACACATATGAAAATAGCACTAATTTATGAAAAATTATCCTAGAATAGATATGTATTAAATATTAGCTGTGTGGAGCAGGACTCGTGAAAGGCTGTGAGTGTGTAAGTGCATTTCTGCACATTTAAGCTCCTGTGTCCAGCAGCCCCTAACCCAGATTTTCACATCACGCCCCTCCACACCCCCACAGCTGGTACCTGGCCCTGAAGGTACCTCTTGCACTTGCTGCCTAAATCCCCTACATGCCCACACTTCTCTTGCTGGGTGCATGAGGAGCAGCTGAAACCTATTCTGTAAGGAAGCAGCTCTCATGTTAGCCCCACAGGATTCACAGACCAAGCACCCTTTTGCCTGTCCTGCCTGGCATCCCTGAGCTCTTCCAGGCACAGGCAGGGCCTGAGGCAGCATCACCACTCCTAGTGCTGTCTGTCTCAAGGACCCCTCATTAATGCTACACCTAATTTAAATACTTTTCAAAACTGAACAAGTTTGATGGTTTTGAAGTTATTTTCCATGTTACTCATTAGCCACAGCTTTGAAAACAAATGTAAAACACACCAACTGTAATTTATCAAACTCTTCTCCTGTGACCTGTGATGCTTCCTCATATGGCATATTTCAAATCATTTTTTTCTGTTGATTGCTGGTGTCAGAGTCAGAGAGGGGCCTCCACAGAGCAAAACATGGGGTCCCCGCTGGACCGCATGGAGACATGGCTGGTTACGGGAGATAGGGGACTGCAAGGGCTCTGCCCCTCCTTGTCAATGTTCCCCATTATCCCCAGCAGCAGACCAAGTCAGCCGTGACTTTCTCTAGCTCAACCTCGAAACCTTCCTTGGGTGGAGAATCTGCAGCCTCTCCCACACAGTGCTGCCCTACCACAGAAGAAATTTATCTTAAAATAGGATCTGAACAAAAGATTTATTTTTTCTTCTACTGAATGATTGAAAATACTTTCAGAAAATGTAGCCTCAGCACTGTGTGTCTGTAAGATCTTTCAGGTTTTACTGTTTGTTTTCTTTTCCCCTGGCATAGCCTAAGATGCTTCTCCCACACAATTTCTCGTGAGTACATGAGAGAATGAGAGTTTATGAAAGTGCTAAAGGGTAATATACCTGATATGTCACATTTAAAATCATCATTTGAACTCGCTAACCTCACCTGCCTGTTTTAATCACACTCACCCCTTTTCATTCCCTTCCTCCTGCTAACCTAGCTGAGGCATTCCCTTTAGTCCTTCCCACAGTCACACTTCAGCTGGTACTGTGTGAAAACCCCTGGAGCTCCTGCATCTGAAACTGCCTTCCGGTATTCCTCTGCTTCAACCTAATTGACCCTTGACTATAAGCAAATATCTTCTCGCTTGTCACCACCTTTACATTTCTTTTTTTCCTCTGCGTTTAGTGCCAAACAAACAGTGCCTGTTAACTCTGCAAAAGTATTTTGGGATGCAGTAGGTATGAAAGCTGTGATCCCACACCGAATGGTACCTTCAGGCTGATATGTTATTGACATTTCTCTCCTAGGTTCAGAAATATCAGGGACATAAGGTATAATCATCCCCTTTCTAATGGAGGGCCACCTGCTGTGTGAACCAGTCACAGCAAATTTGTCACAGGTTCTTTTCATGGCTTTTTTAGTCAGAGGCAGGTAACCTGAACCCATGTGGAGATTTGCATGTGAAATGCCCAGCTTTTCCCTTCATTACATACAAGTAGCTCCTAGTGACGCTGATGGAAATTACAGGTGTGTGCACTTAGAGGAGAATATAGATCTATACTGTGCAAATTACTTCAGAAAACAAACTCATTTTATGGACATGGACTCTGCAGAGCTGAGCGGCAGTATATTTCAAACAATGTTTCCTGCATACCATGTAGTAAAGGGAAGAGGGGGCTGGGGAGCAAGGGAGGGCAGAGATCTGGATTTTATAACTACTCTTAATAACAACCATGGAGGATAAAACCTGCAGAGTTTTGACTAGCTTCAAACTCACTTTTCACCTCTGGTTTTGAAATCTCCAGCCCAATTATTTGTTTACTTGATAGTGCTAAAGTCTTATTCTCCATCATTATTTGCTTGCTAGTAAAGAACCAAAAAGAGCAGCAGTCCAAAGGTAACCACACAACTAAATCACTTCCAGATGATAAGTCGCACTCTGATGGTGAAAGCAGACTTTACAGTTTCAATGTGCCAGGCAATATATGGCAGTCACCCAGTTCCTATTAGGTTTTTGTAACAGTTTATACACATTCTTTTTTTTGAGCTGGATTAGGGTTGGCTAATAGCACATACATGCAAAGCTTACCTTGATTTCAATCACGAAATCTCTCCCCCCAAAGAAAAGACAATTCTAAGGCATCTGTTATCCCTAACCCTCCACACACAGAGATCATATTGACATTTTTTGTAGTGACGTTCAGTGTGCAGCTGTTTGAAGAGCCAGCCTTAAGAGTAGGCAATCCAAATGTGCTCCCTCTGTATGCATGCTTGTTATATCATCTTTAAACACACGACCACTTCATGTCTTTCCCACAGGGTCCCTGTCTTATTCACTGCTCAGGATGGGTGGCATTCATTTATTGAAAAGCCGTTCAATATTTTGCTTTCTCCGTGTGTTTAACATGTGGCCTAAACTCCTATTTACCACAGACCAGTCGATCTTGATCTGAAGAAAGAGTTTCTCATTTAGTTTGGGAAGATGTCCGTAGTCTTAATGACTGTAGTCTTTAAGCAGTTCACATATGTGTATTTATTTTCAGATCACCCCTACTATTATCATCCCCATTTTACAGCTGAAAAATAGAAGAACAAGAGAAGTACAGTGGTTTTGGGTGCCCAGTTTAAGACTCCAGGACCTAATTTGTCAGGGTACTTACCATTATGTAATTCTTCAGATATTCAGAGCAGAGCTCCCATGGAGTCCTGCTGCAGCTGTGAGTGCTCAGCACTTCTCCATATCAGACTCTGGAGTCTCAAGTCAGGTATCCATATAACTGGGAACAAGCAATTAGTGACCATGTGTGCAAAATTTGGTGTAAGAACTTACTCGTGTCTTATGAGACACACGTGGCACAGACAAGGAGGGATGCATCCAGGTCTTCAGATTGGCGTTCAATAGCTTAAAGCAAGATAGTCATCATTGTTTTCCCCAACTCCTCAATTGTATTTAAAACACGCCATTCAGCCTGGAACAGATGAATAGGGGGCTGAGCATCTCTCCATCTTACACAACCCTGACTCTTCTTGAGCAGGACCTGGGGCTGAGCACAGGCTGACACCCCTTCTATGGCAAAAGAGTATCGCTTCCTCTATTCACCACGTGTATGTGCAAAAGGGGAAAAACCTGCGCAGATAACTTCAGCTCTGGTGCTTTCCAACTTCTGCGTGTTTGCTTTGGCAGGTGACAGAGCTCTTTTAAGAGAGTGTTTGTAGGTAGTTTCCTAGGTTCTTAATGAAGCCAAGTGGAAAAACTAAAATTCTATTATGTGGCATCATATTAACACCTCTATGCCTCACGCTATTGAGGTTAGCTCTTAGCTTCTCCATATGGACTTCTGCCCTCAGAGTTAATAGGGTAATTTGTAGCAATACTAATCTGCCGGCTTCTCTGCAGACCAGGAGACACTTTTGCCGGGAGCTGAGACCACAGCAGTGCCATGACCCAGGGGCCTCATTCTCCATTCTGTGCCCTGGAAGGGCCAGTGAAAAGGCCGTAGTCTCTAACAACATTTTTCCTCCCCTAGCTCTGTCTTACTCCCCTCTAACCATTTCTGTCCCAGTCCTGTTCCTTCCTCAGCTCTGTCGCTTTGTTTCCAGCCACTGCTTTCTGTATCAGCCAGATGCTGCTCCCGTTTCCCAGTCAGTCCCAGTCACTCAGCTTTTCTCTCTGCCAGCCTGTTACCTGAAGGTGCCAGCCTCTCCCTTCAGGGTTTCAAGTCCCAATCCCCCCAGGTCCCCAAACCCAGCTCTCCACCTCCTGAATGCAGCCTCTTCGCTCCTGGTTTTTGGCCCTGTGCTTAGTTTCAAAGCCTTATCCCTGTTTCCTCACCCAGCTGCTCTCTAGTTACATTTGACACCTGGTCCGTATTTCTCTCCTCATCTTCTTCACCTTTTGTCCTCTTGCACCCACAGAGCCTCCTAAGAGGTGCTGAAGTAAATCAGCATGTCTCCTGTCCCTACTCCAGCTACTTTTTTTTAATTACATCCCTTCAGGAGGGTCCACTTATATTTTTACCATAAATAAACGAGACTTTTCTTACCCTTCTAGCTATGCTGCTCTTTCTGGGAGCAGTCTGTCAGGTTAACGTGACTCAACCCTATACAAGCTAGCTGTGAGGTTTTCAGGGAACAAAATTTTCTCTGCCTGGATAAATGCTTATGCATGTAGTGTTCATGCCTATGCTGTGTTTCAGTGTGGCGTAGCTTTTCACCAGGCTTTCAGCAGGGGTTTGCGGGGGGGGGGGCTGAGAGGTGGGGTTGCCGTCTGGACTTCTTTCTGAGCTACCTCTGAAGAATGCAGAACAGATACTCCTGCAAGGGTCTGCCAAGCCGAGAACTGCTGAAAAAAGAAATGGGGGGGAGTTGGGGGAGCAGGGCACATGCTGCGGTTTATGGGGTTCAACTTTTAGTTACTTTAAAGTTTGGGTATGGGAAAAAGCTTTTATCTTCAACACAAGAAGTGAGCACATAACTACAGAGACATTGATACAGATGGAGACACACCCAGCCACTGACACACACACATCCTTATAATTAACTTATCTTTTAAATCTGCAGTTTTTGCTTGTTTGGTTGTTATTGACAGTAACGGGAATGTTGTCTGCAAAAGAAGTGCTATGCCAAGTCTCTCAGCACAAGCAGAATTTGGCTGTTTGGAAGGGTTTCGAAGAACATTTTCTTACAGATTTGTTAATTACGAATGTGATTTAAACTGAGGATGCCCCATAACCTCCGGTCGTGCTTTCAAGTTTAATCCATTTAACCTTGAAGTCAGGGGAAGGTTTGCACTCAACTGAGGAAGACTTTGATCACATCTTCATGTCAGTCCTTCAGTTTACTCTGTACTGAGCAATGGACACGGTGAAACACTGGACATGAGGAAAATTTCTCTTGCCTGTGTAGTTATCACAAGCACAGGGAAAGCCTGGAGACATGGTGGTGTAATAATCCTCTGTTTTCACATGGTGTCCTATGTGTGTGGCTCTTACCCTTACAGACATGTACATTCATAAATAAAGTCAAATATGTAAAAAAAAAATGCTGACTGGTAACAGGGTAATTAGTCATCCAAATGTCCCAGAACTGTCATAAGGAGGAAGAAATAGTGATCTCAAGCTACTTCAGCCCACCGTCAATATCAGCTTGGAGTGTGAGTATGAAGCTAAGCTATTTCATATGCTCGACACATGAAAATGGAGATGGAAAGTGATGAGCTCTTTATATGCCCCTTTCCAAATAAATTTGGAGAAGAGCTTAGGAGGTTAAGCAGGTCCCAAATGGTTTCTGCTGCTGAAATAGCCTATTGATGCTTTATTTTTCCCTTTAGATTTTCCACTACATTAAACATTTTAAACTACCAAATATCTCTTCTTAAAGGGGAATGGAATGAAAAAACGTCTTACGTGATTTATTACAAATTCAGAGGGAAATACTCCCCTTGTAAATAGTTCTAAAAAAATTTAGCATCATCAATTTAAACGTTGACTTGCTTAATATTAAAGGATCATATTGTACTGAAGGTCTTCAAGGAGAACTTCCCATTCAAAGGAGCTGATTTCAGTGGAAATCAATTGAGGTAGGGCTTGTGCTTTCCGGTAGCTGATCTCTCTCTCTGGGCTAAATTTTGTGATTTTCAGTGCAGCTTGCACCTAAATCTTGTTTTTTGTTGAAATAGGTTTGTTCCCTGTTTCACCCTGCAGGCTCCCACGCCACAGCCACCCTTGCACTGCAGGCACTTGAGCTGAAACCTCAGCAAATGCATACTGATGTCTCGGGACACATGGGTGCCACGGCACCCAGGGGGTGAGATTGGAAGCCTGAGCCCTGGCAGGACCTTGCCTGGTCCTTACCTTGTCCCTGGCACACACTTTTCCTGCTCGGGCTTTGTGCTTGGTGGTTTTCCGTCAGTGAGTGCAAGGAAGCACCAAGCCAGGTCAAATCGTGTTATCAGCTGTGTCTGGCACAGCCTCCCAAAATGTCCTTCACCCTCATGACCCAGCCTTCCTCCGACAGCCCGTACAGATGGCAAATGCCAGCCCTTCCAGCACCTGAGCCAGCCCAGCAGCCCCCCCAAAGGGGCGGAGCGATTCACATGCCCCAAGCCACAGGGTACCTGGGTGTTCGATATTTGAAGCATCAAAACCTGTAGAGCACCTCTTATCAGCAGCATAGACCAGATTTCTACAGAAAAAAAAACCCCACACTATTTTGGTTGTTTTATATTTTATTTTTCTATTTATGATTCTAAAGTTCATATTTATTCAGGGATTTTTTTTTTTACCATTGAACTCAGTGTTCTGGAAAAAAAATACTTCGTTTAGAGAAAATGTTCAGCCCCTTTTCTGTCTTTCTGTTATTATTCGATATGAAAAGGATATTGTAAGTGCATATTCAACCGAATATGCGGTTTGGCAGCGAGCGGCTATTCAGCTGCCCAGCTTCTACCTCAGAGTTTATTCAGGTCGTAAAAGAGACATATAAGCATTGGAGTTAAGATTTATAGTTACATTAACTGTATCAGAAGCTTTTTGTACTTAATATAAAACATACCCTAGCAGCTCAACATCACTTTATTCCACAATACAGTCAATATTAGACATATTACCTCCTGTAATTACTGACATTAATAGCCTCAGGAATAATGGAAAGTGAGTTAAGCACCAACGTGGTACATGTAAATGGGTCTTTACAGTACATGTCATTTTGAAATATTGTATGAGTCATGAAATTTGTACTTAATATTTCTTTATTTAGTAATTAAGCAATTACCCAACAAAACAAAGGATGTCCTCACTTTAACACAGAGTGGGTCGGATTTTATTATGAATTCATTAAAGAGGTTGCCATAAGAAATTAATTTAAATTCCATGAAAGATTCAACCCAGCCCTGATTGAGCAGAAAAGCAGCTCTTGCAGACACGTTTTGCAGAGCTCCCTCCAACACCTCACAGCGACTCTCGCAAAGCTTTAAGCAACGCTGCATGGAACAACACTCTTCTGGAAAGGAGGCTGCAATCACCAGCAACTCAGGCAGGAAATCTTCTGTGCGTGTCTTCAAGCCGCCTTCGATTTGCTAGTTTGGAAATGTTATTTTTTATCCCAGGTCCCCCAAACTACAGTTTTACAAGACATCTATTTTAGAAGTTCCCATTTCCTTCATTATTCATTCTACTGCAAATAGATGCTCCTTCTAAGCCTTTGCACAGAAGTAGCCCGCTGTTGCTTCCCAAAGGTCTTGCACGACTGGAAGAGGGTAAGACTGGGGTTGCTTAAGCAAATAGTATCTCCAGAATAGTACGCTGTCTGTAATGTTTAACATGTGGAATATGCCTATGGCACATATTTTTTTCAACAGCCTTTTTCTTTTCGTCTATATATTGATTAAGCAAACATTACCTAAATGTATACAGTCAACACATTAGCATCCAGATGATCCTATTTTAGCTTGATGTTAATTGCCTGTTAAGTTGTACAAAGAAGAAAAGAGAACCCACTTTTACCTAAAGCCCTGATTTATTTTGAGATCCCAAGTCTTTTCTGTTAATAATAAAAACACCAATAAATCCTCATCTCTTTGCTTTTTAAGCCTGACAAATAGTCTTTGAAACATTATTGTGTTTATTTCCTCCAACCAGATGTCCAATTTCTATAGTATTTGATAGCAAACCATAGCATTATAGGAGACACTTGTGCTAAAATCATAACGCAAATGTATTTTGCATCACTGGCTAAAACCTTCCCAGAAATGTTTCCAGTCGCTCCCATATTCCAGTGCCTTGCTAATATTCTTGCAACAGCTCATTTGATGCCGCTAAGTCAAGTCACCCTCATTTCACAGAGATCTAAATGGAGTCAGTCTGCAAAGAGAATTCATACAGTAGGTTTAAGCAGGGTGACATCTAAGACCCAAGCCTGCATTTGCAAGGAGCACACTGTAAGCAGAAAGTTTAAATGCTAGTTTTGAAGAAAGTTGCAATTTTTTCTTTAAAAACAGACTCAAAGGGCCAAATATATGACTTTTTTCTACTTGTGCAAGAAACTTTATGCCTTTATATGCACTGGAAATGTGAAAACAGGGTATTCATTTTTGTTCTCTTAAATCTTTATCAGTTTAGCTTGGACCCTAATATGGTACAGATTGAAAAAGTAAACACTTCTGTGATTTTGAACAGTTCAGCCATGGTTCCTATGACAGAAAAATGCAGAACAATGCTGTTGGAGAATCCACTGGACTTTCCAAGTCCCTCACGGTGGGTGGGGGTGACCCAGCAAGGGCTCCTGACACCAGTATCTATTGGTCCTCTGTAGGGTTGGCTTCCCATGTAGGTGCAACTCCTAGCTCATACGAGTTGCCCTTTACCATCACTGTGAATCGCTCCCACAGCAGACTTTTCCCTCCTCTCTCTGAATAGTACAGCACATGCCTTGAGGCTCTCAGCCATTGGAGGATGTTGGTAGGTGGCTCGCCAGGCTAGCGATACTGGCAGCTGTACTTCCAGGGTATGGTATTGCCACTGGTCCGCCATGAGCCTACGGGATTTTACTGGATAGGAAAAGTGAGTACTCTTTCCTGACGCATAATTTCTGAACAGAAGTACTCTTTCCTCCTGCACCCAGAAGCAGGCATGCAGCATTACCCACCTTGGTTGCACACAGTAGACCACGAGATAAAACACAAGGCTGAGTCGTAGCTGCCTTTGGCAAGGACAAGCCCACAGGGACTTGGGGTTTCCTGAAGGAACACGGCAGTGCCAGTAACCCCAGAGAGCTCCCTCCCAAAGGCAGCCTGCCTGTTACTCACCTTTCTTTTCCTGTATTTTCCAGCCTGGAATAGGGTGGCTTTGTGCCATTCTCAGTATCTTAAAGATACAATTGTGCTTTTCCTAGGGAGAAACAACAGCAGAGCTCAAGTAAGAAGTCATATTCTCACCCCTGACTGCCCATAATGTTATAATTGCTTATTGTTTCTACTGCAGATGAAGCACCAGGCGGGACCTTGCCCAGTTGTGCTCATTGTTGTACAAAACTTACAGGAAATTAAGCTTTTACAAAATACTGTAGTCCTACATGAAGTGTGTACGTGATGTGTAGTTATAGTTACCATCCTCTTGGTGGCAGAATGAAGTCTATAAAAATAACATACTGGGAAATCAAAGGATCACAGTAACTTGAGTCAGTTTTATCTGCTGATCTATTTGAAAAGTCTTTACTAAAAAGATAAACGGCAATAGCAAAAATGCTGTCCTGGGAGCAGTGCTGATGTATACTAATTGCAAACAGCTCTGCACATTCCTTACATACGGTATGGCTCCTCCTAGTGAAACCCTGCACGAACAGTTGAGGACTGATTTTACTCCCTTACAGTATTTCCACTACCTGTTGAACTGCAGTTACTTAGAAGGAAAAAAAAAAAAGGGATTATTTGTAATCTTGCTTCATAAACAAACTTCTGCCTTCAGATGTCTGTGTTTGATTGCTGCTGGCTTCTGTGGCTCCTTCACATGTGTGTGTTTGCCATTTACCATTTGGGCCAACATCAGTCAAGGAACTGTCTCAAGGAACTCCAGAGGAAAAGCATAAACTGCCAGAGGATGAGCTGACAAGACAGTTGTCATCTGCTATAGAGTATAAAGCCGCTTTCATACCTTCTGGTAGCTCCTACCCTCTCCGGAAAGCAGAGCAGGTGAATCATAAGGCAGGACTTTGCCCCATGGCTTCTAAAACATTGCACTTTGCAGTCCTATGGAGAAAATAAATCTTTTATCTGAGTTACTTCATTTGTTTACCATCATGGCTGGATATTTCATTCAGTTAGTAAAGATCTTTTTTGCAGATAGTTTAACCAGTTTTGTTCTAATGGTCACTTAAAGTTTTAGTCATATATAAACACCAGCAGCAAAAGTAGAAAACAAGGTCACGGGGAAATAAGAAGCTCCATAGTCAATGAAGTTAAAAATGGAAGTGAACAAGCAAAGGATCCAATAGAATTATGAAGAATTCATACGTCAGAAATTTCTGGGTTCATTACAGGAGATGAGAAGATTTTCACATTTCCAAGGATGTGATTAAAATAAGCTTTAAAATATTCCCTCCAAAGTCTATAGGAGGCATTGACAAATAGAATCTATTTGTAGCAAGAAAACAAAAACCTTGCCCAAACAAAACAATAATATAACCAATCTATTTGTCTGTCCAGTTAAAGGACCTGTCCTTCTTGTGCTAAATCGTATGTGAGTGAGTTAAAAGCACTGTACTCCAGAGTCAGTGCTCCATAGAGGTACAAAGCAAATTGCACGGCCTTAGTAAGGCCCCTCATAGTTTGCTCAGTCCTCTTCCACACGCTGTACTTGCCTGCCTCTGGTACCAGGGTTGTCCTGGAAAAGATGTTTGGGATGAAGAGGTGCTGCAGTTTAGAAAAAATAGAATTCCTCACACATGGGATATTGTTTATGGTCAAAACTTGCTCTTGTCCTGAAGCCAGGACTAGACTCTGAAAAGAGCTCTCTCTGTATCCTAAATATGACAGCATATCTTTCCACTGCTACTAAGCTGGAAGCTTATGGGCTGTGGGCATAATGCTCACACAGCAAGAATCTAAACCTAATGACAGTCCCGCTGAGCGTGAATTGTTACCACCAGCACAGAGTTCAGGATTATACCAACTGACTCCTCTAATCTGAAATAATTGATAAATTAAAACCTGAGTTAGATCTGAGTGACGTTTAGACCCTGAAGACTTCCCCGCATCCTTGTTTGAGTCTTGTCACTGCCATGTCATTGTATTACCTGTGATGGATGCAAAGCTCCGACTGATGAACGGTTGTTCTTCCCTTGCAACTAGGTACGAATCTGTTATGGAAATCCAGCTGGTTATTTCTAGACTTTCCTGAAATGACTCGCTAAACACAGCTGCCTTACAGTCATGGTAAACATTCTTCACAAAGGCCAGTTTGCTCTGCAGGCCCCAAGGAATGTGACAGCTTGATACCTGGATAAGCCTGGGCTCGGTTTCTGTTTCTACAGAAGAGCTGGAGTCTCTAGTGACTGTTGGTAAACAAACCCCGGAGCCATTACTTGAGAGGGTTCATAAGCTGTTACTCAGCACCTTGCAATACGGAGCTGGATGTGACCAAAATGGAGGACAACAAAAAAATCAGAAAACTATTTCAAAAGATATTTGGGATTAATAATTGTGCACAGAGCAAGCTGCTACTGAGGTCCTCTGCCCAGTTATTCAGCTGTTACACACGGCCTGACTTGGCTCACCTCGCACCATGCGGAGGTATTCAAGTAATAGTAGCTGTTAACAGGCACAAGTCCTCTTCCCTGATGTTGATATTTAGCTCTCACAGACTTCAGTACAGGAATGGAAGGAAGGGTAGGAGGGAGAGAGGCTGGGAGACCAAGCCAAGAGCTGTAGTCGATTCCTGTTATCAGATACAGGGACTTCTTGTCTAGAAGATGAAGTAATTCCAATTTTTGGTTTCTGAAAGCTGAGGCTAGGTAGATTCATGTTAGAAGCAGCATACACAGAAGTCGGTGCTGTTAACCACTAGATAACTTTATTTGTAAAGTGTTTAGTTCTCCATTGCATAAAAGAGTTAGTATCTTCCCAGGAGTTCAGCACTAGAAAAGATCTACTATAGCTCAAGCTCATGGAGCAAGCACCACCTGGCAAAATTCTAACTGGTGAAGAGCCAGATCTCTCTGAACTTGTTGCTGCTTTCTGGGAGCTTCTGTTTGCGTTTGTGATGGGGAGGCTGTGTAGGGAGTGTAGGAAAGGAGGCAGGTAAAGAGCTATTATTGTTGTTGTTGTAGGACTAATTCCATCTTCATGACTAAAACTGAGTGAAACTCATTGCCGAATAAGATAATGCTTGCTCTGGTGAATGATGGTGGAATTAAGCCCAGAAAGAAAATACCTGGAAGCCTGGGCTTGGCTGTGCAAGTGTTGGGCACTGTGTGTGAAATTCGAGGCGTGCCAGCACCAGGCAGCTCCCACACCCGCTGGCAGCCTGGGGAGGGCTGAGCTCTGCCCACGGTCGGGCACAGCAGACCACCTTTGTGGCTTTAATGCATCAGTTTGTCTGAGAGGACTTCTTCTGTCCACTTATCATCTGGAAGGAACTGTTTCTCCATAGATTAGTGGAAAGGTTTTCAGGTTTGTGTCCTCACAGGTAGACCTGAAGAGAGAGGAGAAGAAATCAGATGCTTCAAGAGGGGTCAAATGGCTGACTGGATCTCAGGAAGGACTACAGGACGTCCTTAGTACTGAAGGGCTGGTAAGGTATAAAAAAGACTTCAAGGGCAGAGAAGCCCTTTGATCGTGGGTTCCTTCAAATGCAATAGTGATATCAGAGAAGGAGGGAAAGCATAAAGTTGAAACTAATCATGGGGCTGGCAGAGGGAAGGAGAAGAAAAGAGAAACCAGCTGTCAGTGAGAGGAATCTTGTTACTTTACAGTGTATCGATCTTGTTTCCTGTGGTCTTGCTTCACAGCAAATAAGGCAATCATCACCACCACTATCAACATGGGATTCACTATCTTTGGTACAGATGTCACCATAAGCTGGGTGAATGGTATAATGCTTGAATCGATCTTTCGTGGCTCACTAGCTATTCTCAAAATTGTGTGACTGACTCAAACATGCAGGGGAGTGTTAGATATAAACACTGCACTTAGCCCAGCATTACCTGCACACTCAGAGGGGAGATGGGGAAGGAGTGAGAGGGAAACATAACACTTTGGTGTACGAATACTCTCTGAATTATAACGCCTGCAGCCTTGTCATGACCCAGCAGAGAGTCCCAGTCTCAGTCTCTGTCACTGCAATGTCCCATCCCAAATGCTGCAGACTAATTCAATCACGCCGAGGCCTGGAGCACTTTCCACATCGGAAACAGCCATTTTCTGTGACTGAAGTGAAAGTGGAAAATTCCCAGCACAGTTAAGCTTGGAGACTTTCCTCCACCCCAGCCGCTCAGCAAGCCAGGGTTATTCTAACCACACATCACATCGACTTGTGGGAGGCTGTCAAGTCGCTTCTCTATTTTAAGTGAGAAGCCGCACTTCAAGGGGATGGCTAGCAGAGAGAAGGGGAAGCCAAACAGCTATGGCTGCAGGAACGGTACAGATTAGGCCACGCTGCAGCCACCCGTAGACCATGGGGTCACCCCACGTCCCAGCCCTGGGCCTGGCCCTGGCATGATGGTTTCGATGGGGTGGGTACGCTGACTGTAACTCAGCGCCGGGAGAGGGAACCTTCCATTACCCGTCCGTGTCCTTCACCCCAGGAGGTGCTGTCCCAAGACCTGAGGAAAAAAACCCATTGCAGCTGGCGGGCAGAACTTCCCTCCGGGATGGCCGGGGTTCCCCCCCCCAGCACCAAGGTCCGACCCTGAGTCCCCGCGGGCTCCCCGGTGTCAGATCCACACACAAGGCATTTGAGAGTGGGGGCGGCTGCTCCCAGAGCTGTTTCTCTCTGGTAAGCGGGAGGAGGCGAATGCTGCTCCCAATCGCTAACCACTCTGAATATCAACCTGGCAAGAGAAGAAAACTCGGTTTCCCTAAGAAACAAAGACGCGGTGCCCCCGCAGCTCCCGCCTCCCCTCCCGGCAGCCAGGCAGCCCCGCAGACCGCGGGTGGTGGGCAGAGCTGCTCCTCTCGCCGGGTGTTTCGCGGTGCCCGTGCAACGCGGACCCCTTTTTCCTACCGTGCAATGTGCAGAAATACCCTAGCAAGAGCACGTCAGCCTCTCCGGGCAAAGACCGCCTCGGCAAAGCCGGGGAGCGGAGCTGCCCCTCCGCCCACCCCGGCGGGGAGGAAGGGAGGGACGGAGGAGGGGAGAGACTCCCGCAGCCGGGGCCGGCGCCCACCGCCCCCTCCCGCACGGATTTCGGGCTCCTGCCCGGAGAATTGTGACTCTCCAGACTCGAGAAAAGATGTTTCTCTCTCTCCCTCTGTCTACACCGTTGCAGTGTCTCCCCCCACCCCTTCCCCGTCCGGCTCAAGTAGAGATGGAAAAAAGAGAGGCAGAAGAGCCTGCACGTTCTGCGTTTGCTTCTCACGCCAGGAGGGATTTAGAGATACGACCAGCAGCTGATTTAGAGAGTCCCAAAGCACACCAAGAGAAAAATAAACGATCAGGAACAAACGCGCTGTCTTTAACAGGCAGTCGGAGAGCACCAGCGCAGGAGCCGTAGGGGAACGTTGCTCGGGTTATTCCGGCAAAGTTCCTGGGGAAGGAGCTCCCAGAAAACGTCCCGGGTCGTGTAAGATACAACTACGCGCAACACAGATATATGTATGTACCCTATGTATACATATATATAAGATCCCTATGTATGTATACGGATCGTGTGACGGGAAAGGGCTGTCGCTTATCGCTGTCCTTTCCTCCGGGAGAGAAAGCGGGGCCATTTCTCGGCCCCGGGGGCTCTCCCTGCTCCCCCGGCAGCCGAGGCCGGGGCTCCTCTCTCCCCCGGCCGGGCGGGCACTGCGCGCAGCATCCGCGGGCACCAGCGCTCCCTGCGCCCAGGGGTGAGCTCCCAGGACTGAGCGGTCCCCCCGGCTCCCCTCTTTCCCAGGGGTGCCCCAGCCGAAGGGGAGGGATGGGGTGGGCGACCTGAGACTTCCCGGCGCGCAGTTTCCCGGTAAACAAGCTGGCGCCTCGAAAGAGGCAAAAACTCGGGGCTGCCGCGAATTTTACCTCGTTCGCTGCTGCTGTCGCCTCACGGTGTGCCCTTCGTCCGGGTGTCGGCAGGCACAGGCGGCGGCCCCGCGGGGACCGGGGGGCTGCTGCGGGGGCCGGGCCTCCCCCTCCCCCGTGGCTGGGGGCGGGGGCCGCGGCCGGGGACCTGCCCAGCCGGTAGCTTTCTGCAGCTTTCATGCGGTCACCTTGAGCTGGCATCGGGCGGGGGTCTCCCGGGGGGCTGGGAAAGCGATTCTCTTGGGGGGGAAAGCCCGGCGCGGGGGTCGGGCTCCCCCCAGCACCCGGGCGCTTGGGGCGCTGCCTGCCGTCGGCCTCTCCGCGCAGATTCACCAGCGCAGAGGGCCGAATCTGTGAAGTCCTTTCCCCGCTGCCACTGAACTGGGACGTCCTGACAGCCCAACGCCTCGCCCTTAGCGCAGCGAGTGAGCACTCGTGTGCTTACAGTCACACAAGTGTGTATAAAGGAGACCAATTTCGACGCGCACCTGTACATTCAAGGAAAACACCGGGCAACGCGAGCACAAAAATTTTAGCTGACTTCTAACAAAAACATTTCTGAAAGTAAATCTAAAGTTCACCTGGATTGTCAAAACACCACATTCCCAGCGTAATCTTCACTGTTTCGCACGGTTTCTCGGAACAGTATGCTCAGATTTGTTTGTAAACGAGAAACTGCATTTCCTGTGTATAAGCACAGAAATACTGAAGGTAACAGGTTCAGAAGATTTCAACCATTTTTCTTCCTGAAGAAATCATCCACAAATTTTTAAAGAAAGTTTTATGGTTGGTGGTATAGGACATTGGTCCTGATAGTGTTTTGTATCTCCTATGGTGATGCAGCTGTCCAAATACAAAATGATTGTTAATTTACATTACCAACACATTAATAATTCATCTATGACTATTTGATTCTTTTAAATGAATTTTCCATTCAGAACATGGCAATTATTTGGTCTTGCAAGTCTATTTTACCGGAGTGGGATCTATAATAAATAAATATTTTTCTTCTTTAGATAGTCACAATTTACTAGTGGAGGATCTAGATTAAAAAATACAAGGTAAAAAGGGCACCTTATTCACATCCCACAGAAACCCTTGCCTGCATCCTACATTGTGTGCATACAAAGAATAAACAAAGCTTTCAAATGTGAAAACAACTAGATGTTTTTTGCTTTTTTTCCTAAGTGGCTTTTCATCTATCACTCCTATTATAAGCAGAGGGTGTTTGTGCCTAAGTGAAGAGAGATACTGTGTGGTTTACATCCCGATATCCAGAGACTAGGAGGCTGTTCACATACTTTGGATGATACAAAACAAACATCAGACAAATGTCCCCACTTAGTGACAATGAACAGAAGCAGCTGGGTTGAATTGCCGAAGCTGCTGAGCAATTGCTGAGTTTGTAGATATGGGCACCGTTCTATGAACTTGTGCCCAGGCCCAACGTTGGCCAATTCCACCTGCCCCTGCCCAGCGACCAGCAGCAAGGTCTTTGCAGCTGGAGGGTCATTCAGGGACTGGTCTGGTACCTGGAAGTCTCAGAGATGCAGCAAACCTCGTGCTGTGCTGCAGGGAGCTTCTGATTCGGCACCCGTGGTTTGCCTGGTCTGGGATAAGCATTGACGTTGCCGTGCAGAGAAGCCCTGGTAGAGGGGTGCGGGGAGCTGCCAGTATCAGCACCTCCAGCAGCTTTCTCTGGAGGCCTTGGCTTCACCTTGCTTCCCAGGTCCTAGTCTCTTACAAGCAGCAGGAAAAGCCCACACCTCCCAAGGCCCTACTGTTCCCCTGCCCCATCGCTGAGCACCTTCTGCCCATTGAGCGGTCTCAGAAGGTCTAAAACGCTCCGAGGAAAACTGTTCCAAAAGGGAAGATCTCAGATCTCATCCTTGGGGAGGAGGAAAACCGTCAAGGGAAACGCTGGTAAAGCCGGGTGGGTGCAGCACGCATCAGTCCCAAGAGTGGGAAGCTTCTGCAGCCCAGGCGCCGCTTCTGCTGTGCCCTCTCCCTGGGGGGTGTCCCGGGATACGGGGCTGGACGTGGACGACTGCGGGAGGGGGCAAGGGGTTGCCCCGACGTGCCGAGCTGCTGGCTGCGGGCCGCCTCTCTCCCGCTGCACGCTTCCCTCGGGGCTGGATAGGGGTCCCGGCAGTGGCGGTTGCCTTTAGCCGGCAGCTACAGGCTCTGGGGCTGGGACATCAGCGCTCGCAGCCCCTGGAAAAGGGGGCGGGGG